>Ga0194123_10000840_pt1 | contig 53101 bp, 35 predicted proteins | sample TA2MahsurfametaG_5_FD_155479 | JGI IMG/M metagenome (GOLD analysis project Ga0194123, IMG submission 155479) | Freshwater microbial communities from Lake Tanganyika, Tanzania - TA2015023 Mahale A surface | ecosystem: Environmental > Aquatic > Freshwater > Lake | place: Tanzania: Lake Tanganyika... | reverse complement strand
CGTCTTCATCGTAGCTCATCACCTCACGGGTGGCACGGAGAAGCTCATACTCCTCCCTGCTTCCGGCAATGATGTTCTCGAATTCACGGAGGCCCGTACCCGCCGGGATCGGATGCCCAGTGATGACGTTCTCCTTGAGGCCGATCATGGAGTCACGCTTGGCCTGGATGGCTGCCTGCGACAACACTTTGGTGGTCTCCTGGAAGGATGCCGCAGAAATCCAGCTCTGGGTGCCCAAAGAAGCCTTGGTGATGCCCAGCAGAACCGGCCGAGAAGTGGCAGGCCTTGCGTCTTCAAAGACCACCAGACGCTTGTCGGAGCGGCGGAGTATTGAATTCTCTTCCCGGGCGTCCCGCAGGCTGACGATCTGCCCAGCTTTGAGTTGGGTGGATTCGCCCGGGTCTGTAACCAATTTCTTGTCGAATATCCAGTCGTTCTGTTGGTTGAAGTCTATGCGGTCTTCCAGATCTCCTTCAAGGAATCTAGTGTTGCCCGGGTCTACGATCTCCACCTTCTTCATCATCTGTCGGACGATGACTTCGATGTGTTTATCGTTCAGTCGCACGCCCTGCAAGCGATACACTTCTTGGATCTCATTGACGACATATTCTTGAACGGCAAAGGGGCCTTTGATGTCTAAGATGTCGCCCGGGGCTGTCTGGCCATCGGAGAGCGGCGTACCCGCTTTAATATAGTCTCCGTCCTGTGCCAGAATTTGGCGGGTCATAGGCACGAGGTACTTTTTCTCCATACCATCCTTGCTCCGGACAATGATCTCGCGGTTGCCACGCTTAACGGCGCCGAAGGCAATGACTCCGTCGATTTCTGAGACGACGGCTGGGTTACCTGGATTTCTGGCTTCGAAGAGCTCAGTGACCCTCGGCAGGCCACCTGTGATGTCCCGAAGCTTACCGATGATTCGAGGGATTTTCACTAGGACAGTACCAGCCACAACGGCGTCAGCTTCCTCCACGACAATGTGAGCACCTACTGGCAGGTTATACGACTTGGGAGTGCCTTTCTTGGCTTCGATGATAACCGAAGGTATCTTGGTCCTGTCTTTGGTATCAATGACAACTTTTTCACGGTGGCCCGTCTGCTCGTCTGCCTCTTCTCGGAAGGTCACGCCTTCGATGACGTTCTCGAAACGGACGGTACCGGTGATCTCGGAGATGATGACATTGTTATAGGGGTCCCAGGTGCAGATGACATCCCCTTTTTTCACCTTCTTTCCCTCTGAGACCATCAAGGTGGAGCCATAGGGAAGGTTGTTGGTGATAAGCAGCCTATCTTTTTGCAGGTCCATGATCCGGATTTCCCCAGTGCGTCCAATGACGATCTCGGTGCCTTTTTCTTCAGAGCGGACCGTGCGGAGGCCGTCGAACTGCACTGTTCCATCAAATTTCGCAATCAGCTGAGATTCTACGGAGGCGGAACCTGCCACACCACCTACGTGGAAGGTTCGGAGTGTCAGCTGGGTGCCGGGCTCGCCGATCGACTGGGCGGCAATGATGCCTACGGCATCACCCTTCTGCGCCATCTGCCCGTTGGCCAGATTTAGGCCATAACAACGGACGCAGACACCGCGCTTGCTCTCACAGGTGAGCACTGAGCGAATCTCGACGGTCTCGATACCGCTGTCTTCAATAGCTTTGGCGATATCCTCATCAATGAGCTCGCCGATACCAACCAGCAATTCTTCGGTGAGCGGATGATATACATCATGAAGAGAGGTCCTTCCCTGGATGCGGTCCAGCAAGGGCTCTACGATGTCTTCGTTGTCTTTCAGGGCACTGGTGGCGATGCCGCGCAGAGTACCGCAGTCTTCCTCTGTGATGACGACATCCTGGGCGACGTCAACGAGTCTGCGGGTCAGATAGCCGGCGTCGGCCGTCTTCAGAGCTGTATCCGCGAGGCCTTTGCGCGCTCCGTGGGTGGAGATGAAGTATTCCAATACGCTCAGACCTTCCTTGAAATTGGCGAGGATGGGGTTCTCGATGATTTCGGAGCCGGTAGAGCCGCTCTTACGAGGCTTGGCCATCAGTCCGCGCAGGCCTGCCAACTGCTTGACCTGCTGCTTGGAACCTCGGGCTCCCGAGTCAAGCATCATGTACACCGAGTTGAAACCCTGCTTGTCAGAGGCCATCGCCTGAATGAGCATTTCCGTCACCTTCATATCCGCCCTCGACCAGATATCAATGATTTGGTTGTAGCGCTCGTTGAAGGTGATGATGCCCATGTTGTAGTTATCCCATACTTCCTGTACTTCGGAAGAGGCATTCCCGATCATCGTCTCGCGCAGTTTCGGGATGACGAGATCCTCAATGTTGAAGGAGAGGCCGCCACGGAAGGCAGTGCGGAAGCCTAATTCTTTAATCGCATCCAGGAAGCGGGCCGTGGTCGGGACGTCGGTGATCTTGATGATATTACCTATGATCTCCCGAAGGTTCTTCTTGGTGAGCAGGGCGTCGACATATCCCACCTTTGCGGGTACTGTCTGGTTGAAGATGACCCGGCCGACAGAAGTGCTGATTACTTTCAGCTCGAGCGCTCCTTTTTCTGACCTTACAGGCACGCGCACTTTAATCTGTGCATGCAGGTCGACCCTGCCTTCGTTGTGGGCGATGATGACTTCCTCCGGGCTGTAGAAATGCATACCTTCTCCACGGACGGGCTCGCCGGGCATGCTTTTCTTCGCCTTGGTGAGGTAATAGAGCCCAAGCACCATGTCTTGCGATGGCAGCGTGATCGGTGTGCCGTTCTGGGGGTTAAGAATGTTATGGGAAGCCAGCATGAGGAGCTGTGCTTCGAGAATGGCCGCATTGCTCAGCGGCACGTGTACAGCCATCTGGTCACCATCGAAATCTGCGTTGAAGGAGGTGCAGACCAGCGGGTGGAGCTGGATAGCCTTACCTTCCACGAGTTTGGGCTGGAAAGCCTGTATCGAAAGTCGATGCAATGTAGGAGCCCGATTCAGCATAACGGGATGCCCTCTGAGGATGTTCTCGAGAATGTCCCAAACCACAGCTTCCTTTCTGTCGACCAGCTTGCGGGCCGATTTGACTGTTTTGACGATGCCTCTTTCGATGAGCTTGCGGATGATGAAAGGCTTAAAGAGTTCAGCTGCCATGTCTTTGGGCAGTCCACACTCATGCAGCTTCAACTCAGGCCCTACGACAATGACGGAACGGCCGGAATAGTCGACACGCTTGCCCAGCAGGTTCTGGCGGAAACGGCCTTGCTTACCTTTCAATACGTCGCTGAGGGATTTAAGGGCCCGGCCACCTTCTGCCTTCACCGCGTTGGACTTACGACTGTTGTCGAACAGAGAGTCTATCGCCTCTTGTAGCATGCGCTTCTCGTTGCGCAGGATGACTTCGGGGGCCTTGATCTCCAATAGTCGCTTGAGGCGGTTGTTGCGGATGATGACGCGGCGATAAAGGTCGTTCAGGTCGGAAGAGGCGAAACGTCCGCCATCCAGGGGGACCAGTGGCCGCAGCTCGGGGGGGATGACCGGGATGTGCTGCATGACCATCCACTCGGGTCGGTTGACCATACGAGTATTGGCATCCCGGAATGATTCTACGACGCTGAGTCGCTTGAGGGCATCTGCTTTTCGTTGCTGGGAGGTCTCGGTAGATGCCGCGCTGCGCAGCTGGTAGCTGAGTCCGGTCAGATCAATCCGGGCCAGCAGGTCATGAACGGCCTCAGCACCCATCTTGGCGATAAACTTGTTCGGGTCGTCGTCTGTGAGGTGATGGTTCTCGCGGGGCAGGGCTTCCACGATGTCCAGGTATTCTTCTTCTGATAGCAGGTCACCGGGCTGCAAGCCTTTGTCAGACCGGACGCCAGGCTGTATAACAACATAGCGCTCGTAGTACACGATACTCTCCAACTTCTTAGAACTCATCCCCAGGAGATAGCCGATCTTATTGGGAAGGCTTTTAAAATACCAGATGTGCACAACGGGTACCACCAACTTGATATGACCCATCCGTTCGCGGCGAACTTTCTTCTCTGTCACTTCTACGCCGCAGCGGTCGCAGACGATACCTTTGTAACGAATGCGCTTATACTTGCCACAGGCGCATTCGAAGTCCCGCACAGGGCCGAAGATCCGCTCGCAGAAGAGGCCATCGCGCTCAGGCTTATAGGTACGGTAGTTGATGGTCTCTGGCTTCAGGACCTCACCATGGGATCGTTCGAGAATGGAATTCGGAGAGGCGAGGCTGATGGTGATGCCGGAAAAATTGGACTTGGGGCGCTGGTCTTTCTTCTGAGCCATGTGCATCATTAAAAGGTGTCATGTAATATCTGAAGCCATGACATACGGAACCACCCCCAGGGTCATGACGACACAGATCGCCATAAAGTGCTGGTTATCAGATAAATAAAAGGACATTAAACCTTGGGGATTCTGGCATGCCTGTTTTCAGGAGAGCAAAAGTAAGGAAATTGGCTGATTTTTTATAATTATTCAAGGGCGGGGGCCCAGCGGCTTTTGGGCCTACCAGCACTCTGGCGAGAGGCCTTGAGGTATCGTTCTCGGATAACATCTTCTACCGGCACTTCCCGGATGGCGCTGTCGAGCCAGGATACGAAGTCCAAATAGAGAAAGGACCGCCGAGCATGTGGATCTCTCTCCAGTTCATGCAGTTTGTCACGCAGGGCTAGCAAGTCAGGCTTCAGTCGACGAGGATCTTTATGGAAAGTTCGTTGCAGGAAGGTGAGGATTTCCTTTTCTACAACGCTGAGGTTCTGCATACGTCCCATGAAGCGGTAGACCGACTTGATGAGCGACTCAAGGATGGAAAAATTGCCTTCTCCGTAATGAGCGATCAGGTGCAACAGACGGGCATAGCATTGAATATCGGCCCGTAGGTCAGCCTTTCCGTCGATGATCCGTTTCAGGTATCGAATGGCCGTGCCGCGGTCGCCGCTGCCAAAATAAAGACAGGCGATCTTGTAATAGAATACCAGTTCACGGTGTCGGTCTATCTGCATGGCATAGGCTTCGAGGCCAGCTTCGATTCCAGGTACGAGCGACAGCCCTTCCCCGAAGGTGCCTTCCATGTAATGCCGGTTGATGGAGGCCAGCTGCAGGTATACGAATGTCTGGACCTTGGTGTTGAGACTTGTCTGTGCCTCCGGTGAGGCGCTGAAGGCTTCAAATTGCCGGAGGCTCTCCAAGAATCCGGCGGGATTGTCGAGGGTAAAATGAGCGTTCAGGAGGTTGTGCATGCCTTTGATATACTGCTGGGCCTCCACCTTCCGCATATGCGGCTCGGCAGTAAAGAGGTCCACCCAGCGCCGGCAGCTTCTGTAATACAGGAGCAGGTCTTGTGTGATGAATCCATGCCATGCCTGGCATTGATGGAAGTAGAGTTTTTCGTAAAAACCAGCCGGCTCTAGTGATACGGAGGGCATGTGCTGGAAAAAGAACGCCCGCAGGCTAGCTCCTTCGGAAGCATCGCGCACCTGGCCCTTCTGGATATACCAGCCATAGAGCCGCAGCGCAAGGTTGCTGAGGCGGCCTATGAGGAGGATGCGCTCGTCCAGCTCTTCGACTTCCTGAGATAAGGCCTCCGCCCGGTCGCTGAAGCTTCGCGTGATATGAAGGGACTCGATCTTTTTTTCCAAGATCAGGGCTTGCAGCAAAAAAGTATGCTGGTGATGGCTGCGGGCCAGCTCCTTGGCTCTTGCCAAAGCCTTCAGGCTTTGCTGGTGTAAGCCTTTGTTATAGAGGATGCGGGCATGGTCGAGTTGCTCATGCAGGCGGATGTCGATGTTGTCCTCATCGCGCAGCACCCGCAAACTTGTTAGCAGCTGCCGGTGCAGGTTCGCCTTCAGGTTGGAGATCTGCTGCTTGCTGATCCCGCGATGGCGGCGCAGCAGGAGTTCCTCGTCGTAGCTATCCATCGCATCGAGCGCGTCGAAGAGCAACAACGTCTTCGAGCGGTCGGTGGCGGCACTCCTACTCATAAAGAGCTTGAAGTTTCGCTTCTCCGCCTTTTCCAGTGTCTGAATCAACTGGAACAACTCATCCGGGGATCGGTTGGGCATCGTAGTCCGTTGGCTCTGTAATCTAGCACAGATGAGCGTCTTAGCAATTAGAAGCCATCTTGTAGAGTGTAAAATACGCCTCTTTTTGTGTTTTCGGCACCCCAAGAAAGGGGTAGATTGCCTCACTGAAAACTTTACATATGAGTGCGGAAGATGTATACATTTTTGATACGACGCTGCGAGACGGAGAACAGGTACCGGGTTGCAAGCTGAATACGAAAGAGAAAGTGGAACTCGCCCTGGCGCTGGAAAACCTGGGCGTCGACATCATTGAGGCGGGTTTTCCCATCTCCTCTCCGGGCGACTTCGAGTCAGTTGCAGCCATCTCCCGTGTGGTGAAGGATGCCGTCATCTGCGGCCTCAGCCGGGCGGTGGAAAAAGACATCGAAGCCGCCGGCGAGGCCTTGCGCCATGCCCGCCGGGCCCGCATTCATACCGGCATCGGCACCTCAGACTCCCACATAAAGGCCAAGTTCCAATCTACCCGCGAAGATATTCTCCGGCGGGCTGTGCAAGCCGTGGAATGGGCCCGCCGGTATACCGACGACGTCGAATTCTACGCCGAAGATGCCGGCCGGACAGAAAATGACTACCTGGCACGTGTGGTGGAAGCCGTCATTCGCGCTGGGGCCACCACCGTCAACATCCCCGACACCACTGGCTACTGCCTGCCGCTTGCTTACGGTGAGAAGATCGCCTTCCTCATGAACCACGTACCGAACGTAGACAAAGCCGTACTCTCCTGTCATTGCCATAATGACTTGGGACTAGCCACTGCCAACTCCATCTACGGTGCCATCCATGGCGCCCGCCAAATCGAATGCACCATCAACGGGCTGGGGGAAAGGGCTGGCAACACATCCCTGGAAGAAGTGGTGATGGTCCTGCGGCAGCATCCTGAGCTGGGACTCTCAACGCGTATCCGGCCGGAGCTGCTCAATCCGCTGAGTCGGCTTGTCTCAGAAACCATGCGGATGCCTGTCCAGCCCAATAAAGCCATCGTAGGCACCAATGCCTTCTCCCATTCCTCCGGCATCCACCAAGATGGTTTCCTCAAAGACTCCTCTACTTATGAAATCATCCGACCGGAAGAAGTGGGCGCGGACTCCTCCAAGATCGTCCTGACGGCCCGCAGCGGACGGTCGGCACTCGCCTATCGGTTTCGCAACCTCGGATTCGAATTCGACAGGAATGATATAGACCTCCTCTACCAGAAATTTCTCGCTGTCGCAGACAGCCAGAAAGAAGTACAGGATACAGACCTGGCTCAGATGGCACAAGCCCATTCCTCGGTCACCGCTTAATTAAAAGCTCTTCAAAATCCCCTTTCCACATCATATGGGTAAAACAATTTTTGAGAAGATATGGGAGTCGCATGTGGTCAGCACCATCGAAGGAGGTCCTTCCGTGCTGTACATTGACCGCCATTTCATCCATGAGGTAACCTCGCCACAAGCCTTCAATGGCCTTCGCCAGCGCGGAAGGCCCGTGCGCAGGCCGTCGCAGGTCGTGGCTACGGCAGACCACAACGTGCCGACCCTCGGGCAGCACCTGCCCATCCGAGAAGAACTCTCCCGCCGGCAGGTAGAAATGCTGGTGTCCAACAGCCAGGAGTTCGGCATAGACCTCTACGGACTCGGACACCCCTACCAGGGTATCGTACATGTCATCGGCCCGGAACTGGGTGTGACGCGGCCCGGCATGACCATCGTCTGCGGCGACAGCCATACTTCCACCCATGGCGCCTTCGGCAGCATCGCCTTCGGCATCGGCACTAGTGAAGTAGAAATGGTGCTCGCCACCCAATGCCTTCTACAGACAAGGCCCCGACTGATGCGCATCCGCGTCGAAGGATCCCTGGCCAATGGCGTACTGGCGAAGGACGTGATCTTACACATCATTGCAGTACTCGGCGCCGGCGGAGCCACCGGTTATTTTGTTGAGTATGCCGGGTCGGCGATCCGGGGCCTAAGTATGGAAGGTCGGATGACCGTCTGTAACATGAGCATCGAGATGGGCGCGCGTGGAGGACTCATCGCGCCGGATGAAACCACCTTTGCATACATGAAAGGCCGACCCTTTGCCCCCTCCGGCGAGGCCTGGGATATATCCCTAGCATACTGGCAAAACCTTTCGACCGACCCGGATGCCCACTTCGACCAAGAACTCCTGATCGATGCGGCATCCATCGAGCCCATGGTCACATATGGGACCAATCCCGGCATGGGCACGGGCGTCACCCGCTCCATCCCAAGCTTGTCCGAGATACCAGAAACGGAAAAAAACCATTTCTCCAAAGCCCTGCAGTATATGGGACTGCAAGCCGGCCAGCCACTCAAAGGGCAGGCCGTCGACTACGTCTTCATCGGCTCCTGTACCAACTCCCGCATAGAAGACCTGCGGCTGGTGGCTGCCTTCGTAAAGGGAAAGCGAAAGGCCGACAACGTAGAAGTTTGGGTCGTGCCCGGCAGCAAGCAGGTGGAAAAAGCCGCCCGCGAAGAAGGGATCGATGCCATCTTCGAACAGGCAGGCTTCCAGCTGCGCCAGCCGGGCTGCTCCGCCTGCCTCGGAATGAACGAAGACAAGATCCCCGCCGGTAAGTATTGCCTCAGCACCAGCAACCGGAATTTCGAAGGCCGACAGGGTCCTAATGCCCGGACCCTCCTTGCCTCCCCCCTCACCGCGGCCTTGGCTGCAGTCACCGGCCGCATCGACGATGCCAGAGACTACCTGTAACCACTACATCATCCCACAAGCAACGCATACAAGCATACCCTGAGAGCACATGAGAAAAATAAGATCCACAGCCGTACCGATACCGATCGAAAACATCGACACGGACCAAATTATACCCGCCCGCTTTCTAAAAGCGACCAGCCGCGAAGGGTTCGGAAAGAACCTGTTTCGCGACTGGCGATATGAGGAAGATGATGAGGCAAGGCCCCGGATCGGGTTCCCCCTAAACGACCCGGCCTGCAAGGGCTCTATCCTCGTCGCCGGCAAGAACTTCGGCTGCGGCTCCAGTCGGGAACATGCCGCCTGGGCTATAAAAGACTATGGCTTCCAGGCCGTCGTCAGCAGTTTCTTCGCAGACATCTTCCGCAACAACGCACTCAACAACTTCCTCCTACCCGTACAGGTCTCAGATGCTTTTCTGAAGCATATTTTCTCCACCCTCGAGAAAAACCCAGCTGCAGAACTGAGCATAGACCTGGACGCACAGACCCTCACAATGGCCGCCGAGGGCCGCAGCGAGCCCTTCGACATAAACCCGTACAAAAAAACCTGCCTGATCAACGGCTACGATGACATCGACTACCTCCTCAGCATTCTGCCCGAGATCTCCGCATTCGAATCCAAGCGCCCCATCTTCCTGCAATAGTCTAACGAGCTACCTAGACCTCCTACTTAAGCAATTAATTACATGTACAAGCACATAGCAGTCATCATGGGAGACGGCATCGGCCCGGAAGTCACCGGCCAGTCGCTCCGCGTCCTCGATGCCGTGGCCCAGCGCTTCGGACATACGTTTCACTACGAGCACGCCCTCATGGGCGCCGTTGCCATCGATGCCACCGGCGACCCCCTCCCACCAGAGACGCTCGCCACCTGCCAGCAGGCGGAAGCCACCCTCTTTGGCGCCATCGGGCATCCTAAGTACGACAACGACCCAACAGCGAAAGTCAGGCCAGAACAGGGACTGCTCCGCATCCGCCGGGAGCTGGGGCTCTTTGCCAACATCCGGCCCGTGAAAGCATATCCCGCCCTGGAACACCTCTCCCCACTCAAAGCTCAACGACTCGAAGGCGTCGACATGATCATCTTCCGGGAACTCACGGGCGGGATTTATTTCGGCGACAAGCATGTCGACGAAGGCCATACCATCGCGTCCGACACCTGCCTCTACCAACGGCATGAGATCGAACGCATCACCCATCTCGCCTACCGCCAGGCCCAACTGCGAAGGAAGAAGGTCACCCTGGTCGATAAGGCCAATGTGCTCGAGACCTCACGCCTGTGGCGGCGCATCGTGCAGGAAACCGCCAGCGTCTACCCCGACGTGGCTACGGAATATATGTTCGTCGACAATGCAGCTATGCAGATTGTCGTCAACCCCGCACAGTTCGATGTCATCCTCACCGAGAACATGTTCGGCGACATCCTCAGCGATGAAGCCAGCGTCCTCAGCGGCTCCCTCGGACTGCTGCCGTCGGCCTCCGTCGGAGGCCAGAAAGCCCTCTTCGAGCCGATCCATGGCTCCTACCCACAGGCGGCCGGCAAAGACATCGCCAACCCCGTCGGCTCCATCCTCTCGGCAGCCATGATGCTCGAATACCTCTCCCTGCAAGAGGAAGCCACCGTCGTCCGTCAGGCCGTCGACTGGACCCTGCAACACGGGTTTGTCACCAAAGACATCGACCCTGTAAACTTCTACTTCACCTCCACCATCGGGGAACTGGTCTGCGACCATATCACCCGGAAAGTGCCGGCCGAAGTGAACATCGCCAACATCCAAGTACGGAAGTCAACCATCATCTGAGCCCATGGCTGACACAAACCGATATAGCCGCATCCTAACACAGGACCCCACCCAGCCCGCCGCCCAGGCGATGTACCATGCCATCGGGCTGACAGAAGAAGACCTGCCAAAAGCACAGGTAGGCATCGCCAGCATGGGCTATGAGGGGAACCCCTGCAATATGCACCTCAACAGTCTGGCAGACGAGATCCGCGACGGCGTGCGCGCAGAAGGCCTTGTAGGACTCGTCTTTCACACCATCGGAGTGAGCGACGGGATGGCCAACGGCACCCCCGGCATGCGCTACTCCCTGGTGAGTCGAGACTTGATCGCCGACTCCATCGAGACCGTCTGCGGCGCCCAGTATTACGATGGCCTCATCGCCGTGCCCGGATGTGACAAGAACATGCCCGGCTCCCTTATCGCCATGGGCCGTCTTGACCGACCCGCCATGATGGTCTACGGCGGCACCATCGCCCCAGGACACTGGAAAGGGGAAGACCTCAACATCATCTCTGCCTTCGAAGCGCTGGGACAAAAGATAGCGGGCACCCTCGACGAAGCCGACTTCAAAGGCATCATCCGAAACGCATGCCCCGGCGCCGGCGCCTGCGGCGGCATGTATACCGCCAACACGATGGCCTCGGCCATCGAAGCCTTAGGCATGAGCTTGCCCTATTCCTCCTCCAACCCCGCCCTCAGCCCGGAGAAACGTGCAGAATGCCGCAGCGCCGCCGCAGCCATCCGACATCTGCTGGAAAAAGACATCAGACCCTCCCAGATCATGACGAGGAAAGCCTTTGAAAACGCCCTGACCATCATCATTGCACTCGGAGGGTCCACCAACGCCGTCATCCATTTCATCGCGATGGCCCGAGCCGTCGGCGTGCCTTTGACACAAGACGACTTCCAGCGGGTGAGCGACCAGGTCCCGGTTATCGGAGATCTCAAACCCAGCGGGAAATACCTGATGGAAGATCTGCACCGCATCGGCGGCGTACCCGCCGTCATGAAATACCTGCTCGGCATAGGGATGCTGCACGGCGAATGCCTGACCGTCACAGGCCAAAGCCTAGGGGAAAACCTGGCAGAAGTGCCAGATCTTGTTTTTGACAACCAACGAGTGATCCTGCCCGTAGAGCAACCCGTCAAAGCCACCGGACACCTCCAGATCCTCTATGGCAACCTGGCGACAGAAGGCAGCGTCGCCAAAATCAGCGGCAAAGAAGGGGAACGATTCTCCGGCCCTGCACGCGTCTTTGAAGGCGAAGAAGCCCTGATCGAAGGGATTGGCAACGGCCGGGTACAGGCGGGCGACGTCGTCGTGATCCGACAGGTTGGCCCGCGAGGAGCACCGGGCATGCCCGAGATGCTCAAGCCGACCTCGGCTATCATCGGGGCAGGACTTGGTAAGTCGGTGGCCTTGATCACCGACGGTCGCTTCAGCGGAGGCACCCATGGCTTCGTCGTAGGGCATATCACGCCGGAAGCCTTCCAGGGAGGAAACATCGCACTCGTACAAGACGATGACATCATCGAGATAGATGCAACACAGAACAGCATCACCCTGCATGTGTCGGAGGCTGAGCTGACAGATAGGCGGAGCCGATGGACGAAACCCGCCCCCAAAGCCACCCGAGGTATCCTCTACAAATATGCAATGACCGTACGCACAGCCGCTGAAGGCTGCGTGACAGACGAATGACCCAACCAAACGCCATGGCAACAGACACGATCCTATCTACAGCCCCCGCCGCTGCCAGCACCGCCCCCTCCCCCCGGACACTCACCGGCGCAGAAGCCGTCTGTGAAGCGCTGATAGCAGAAGGTGTGAAGACCATATTCGGATACCCGGGAGGTGCCATCATGCCCATCTATGATGCACTCTATGGCTATACAGACCGCCTAGAGCATGTACTGGTCAGGCACGAACAGGGAGGCATCCATGCCGCCCAGGGATATGCCCGCTCTTCCGGCCGTACGGGCGTAGTATTCGCAACCAGCGGCCCCGGAGCCACCAACCTTGTTACAGGCCTCGCCGATGCCATGATCGACTCCACCCCCTTGGTATGCATCACCGGGCAGGTCTTCGCCCACCTGCTGGGTACCGATGCTTTCCAGGAGACCGACGTGATCAACATTACCACACCGATCACCAAATGGAACCACCAGGTCACCGATGCCGCCGAGCTGCCAACCGTGCTGGCCAAGGCCTTCTATATCGCCGCGAGTGGCCGCCCGGGGCCCGTGCTCATCGACATTGCCAAGAACGCTCAGGTACAGTCGTTCGACTACAAAGGATACTCTCAATGCCAACACATCCGGAGCTACCGGCCCAAGCCAGTGGTCCGCATGCGCTTTGTAGAAGAGGCTGCCGCGCTCATCAACCAAGCCCAGCGACCCTTCGTCATCTTCGGCCAGGGAGTGATCCTGGGAAGGGCTGAGAAAGAATTCACCGCCTTCCTTGAGAAATCAGGCATCCCTGCCGCCTGGACCATCCTCGGCCTCAGCGCACTGCCTACAGACCATCCCCTCAACGTCGGCATGCTGGGTATGCACGGAAACTATGGCCCCAACGTGCTGACCAATGAATGTGACGTGCTCATCGCCGTCGGCATGCGCTTCGACGACCGGGTCACCGGCCGGCTCGACAAGTACGCCCGTCAGGCCCGCATCGTACACCTCGACATCGACCCCGCCGAGATAGACAAGAACATCAAAGCCACCATACCGGTCTGGGGCGACTGCAAAGAGACCCTGCCACTGCTCACGGCACTCATTGAAACAAAGCAACATAACACCTGGCTGCAACGCTTCCGTCAATGCATGTCAGAAGAGACCGAAGCCGTCATACAGGATGAGCTAAACCCGACCGGTGAAGTTCTCACCATGGGTGAAGTGATCCGCGAACTCAACGAATGCACCCACGGAAATGCGATCATTGTCACAGACGTAGGCCAGCATCAGATGGTCGCCTGCCGCTATGCCCGCTTTAATGAAAGCAAGAGCAACATCACCTCCGGCGGCCTCGGGACGATGGGCTTCGCACTGCCCGCCGCCATCGGAGCTAAATACGGGGCACCCCATCGCCAGGTGGTAGCCATCATTGGCGACGGAGGCTTCCAGATGACCCTGCAGGAGCTCGGTACCATCATGCAGTTCGGCGTCGATGTAAAAATCCTTATCCTGAACAACAACTTCCTGGGCATGGTGCGCCAGTGGCAGCAGCTCTTTCACGGCAAGCGGTACTCATCCGTAGACATTGAGAGCCCTGATTTTGTCGCGCTGGCAAAAGCATACCGCATCGAAGGTGCCACTGTCAGCAAACGAGCACACCTTGCAACTGGCGTTCGACAGATGGTCAGCCATCCAGGCTCCTTCCTGCTGGAAGTGATGGTCGGCAAAGAGAACAATGTCTTCCCCATGGTGCCGCAGGGCTGCGGCGTGGGCGAAATCAGGCTGCGCTAAGGCCATTCACACTACCCAACAAGACGCACATGAGACAGGAATACACCATCACAGTATACACAGAGAACCAGGTCGGACTGCTCAACCGGATTGCCATCATATTCTCCCGCCGGAAGATCAACATCGAGAGCCTCAACACCTCCCCCTCGGAGATCGAGAGCATCCACCGCTTTACCATCGTCGTCAACGAGACAGAAGACGTCGTGAGAAAAATTGTCCGGCAGATCGAAAAACAAGTTGACGTACTCAAAGCTTACTTCAATACCAACGAGGAGATCGTTTGGCAGGAGCTGGCCCTCTATAAAGTGCCAACCGACGAGATCGCCGAGAAGGCCAAGGTAGAAAGACTCTTGCGGGAACACGGAGCCCGGGCCGTCGTCATTCGCCGCGACTTCACCATCTTCGAAACCTCCGGACACCGCGAAGAAACAGACAAGCTCATAGAAGTGCTGAGTACCTTCGGCCTAATCGAATTCGTACGAAGCGCCCGCGTGGCAATCATCAAGCATAGCTCCGGCTTCCACGACAAACTCAAGGAATTCGAAGAGGCTGAGCCGCGCCAGCCCCTCGCAAGCCAGCCGGTAGAAAGCCAGCAAGGCATCTTCTCGATGTGAAGAAGCCACCAACAAGTCAACAACTGAAAACAAATACCAAAAAAATCGACATGGCAAAACTGAACTTCGGTGGCGTAGAGGAAAATGTAGTGACACGGGAAGAATTCCCGCTCGAGAAAGCACGTGAGATACTCAAGGATGAGGTCGTGGCTGTCATTGGCTATGGCGTCCAGGGCCCTGGACAAGCACTCAACCAGAAAGAGAATGGCGTCAACGTCATCATCGGCCAGCGGAAGGAATCCAAGAGTTGGGACAAGGCAGTACGCGACGGCTTCGTGCCTGGCGAGACCCTCTTCGAGATTGAAGAGGCCCTTCAGCGAGGAACCATCATCTGCTATCTCCTTAGCGATGCGGCACAGATAGCCCTATGGCCGACAGTCAAAGCCCACCTCACGCCCGGCAAGGCGCTTTACTTCTCCCATGGCTTCGGCATCACCTACCGCCACCAGACCGGCATCGTGCCACCCCCGGATGTAGATGTCATCCTCGTGGCCCCCAAAGGCTCCGGCACCTCCCTGCGGCGGATGTTCCTGCAAGGCCGTGGCCTCAATAGTAGCTACGCCATTCACCAGGACGCGACCGGCAGGGCCTTCGAACGCGTCGTAGCCCTAGGCATCGCCATCGGCAGCGGCTATCTTTTTGAAACAAGCTTTCAGCAAGAAGTATACAGCGACCTCACAGGTGAACGCGGCACCCTCATGGGAGCCATCCAGGGCATCTTCGCCGCCCAATATCAAGTGCTCCGGGAGCGTGGCCACTCTCCTTCCGAAGCCTTCAACGAGACGGTCGAAGAACTCACCCAATCGCTAATGCCGCTGGTAGCTGAAAACGGCATGGACTGGATGTATGCCAACTGCTCCACCACCGCGCAACGCGGCGCCCTCGACTGGTGGAAACGCTTTCGGGATGCTACCCTGCCTGTCTTCAACGAGTTGTACGACAGCGTCTCCGCCAGTAAGGAAAGCCAGCGCAGCATCGACAGCAACAGCCAGCCCGACTACCGCAGCCGGCTCGAAGAAGAGCTTCTGGAACTGCGCCAGAGCGAGATGTGGCAGGCCGGCAAGACCGTCCGTAGCCTGCGGCCCGAAAACCAATAAGCTGAGAAATACTTCCTCCCGCCCGGTCCCTGGCGACACCCTCCAGAGCCCGGCTTAGATTGCCAGAATATCTGTAGATGCAACCAGCCACTCAAACGTCCATCGATATCCGAAGAGCCGCAGAGAGAATCGGCAAGGTAGCCTTGCACACCCCCCTGCAGATCAACCTTCGGCTTTCCCGCGAATACGAAGGACAGATCTACCTCAAGCGAGAAGACCTCCAGGTGGTACGATCCTATAAGATACGGGGTGCCTACAATCGGATGAGCACCCTAGACCCGAAAGTAGCCCGCCAGGGCGTCGTATGCGCCAGCGCAGGCAACCACGCCCAGGGCTTCGCCTATAGCTGCTGCAAGCTGCGCCTCAAAGGCGTCATCTTCATGCCCGTTATCACCCCCAGGCAAAAGATCGAACAGACCCGCATGTTTGGCGAAGAGTGGATCGAAATCCGCCTCATCGGCGACACCTTCGACGACTGTGCTGCTGCCGCCAAGCAACATACAGAAGACCATGGCATGGTCTTCATCCCACCTTTCGACGATCTGAAGATCATAGAGGGCCAGGGCACCGTCGGCCTGGAAATCCTGGAAGATCTCCAAGGGATAGACCTGCTCTTCCTGCCCGTTGGCGGTGGAGGGCTAGCCGCGGGCGTGGGCAGCTGGTTTCGGGAACACTCGCCCCATACGTGCATCATCGGCGTAGAACCCGAAGGCGCACCCTCCATGAGCGAAGCCTTCCGGGCAGGCCACCCCGTGACCCTCGCTACCATCGATCGGTTCGTAGATGGCGCTGCCATCAAAAGAGTCGGTGACCATACGTTCCCCATCTGCCGCGAAGTAGTCGACGAGATGCACCTGGTGCCGGAAGGGAGGATATGCACCACCATCCTGCGGCTCTATAATGAAGAGGCGATCGTGGTGGAGCCTGCCGGAGCCCTTGCCATCGCAGCACTGGAAGACTACCGGGAAGCACTGCGCGGGAAGAACGTCGTGTGCATTGTGAGCGGCAATAACAACGACATCGAACGCATGCCCGAGATCCGAGAACGATCCCTGCAATACGAAGGCCTCAAACACTACTTCCTCATCAGCTTCGCACAACGACCCGGCGCGCTGAAAGATTTCGTCAACAGTACCCTCAGCCCTACCGACGACATCACCCGCTTCGAGTATATGCAAAAGACCAACAAAGAAGCTGGCCCTGCACTGGTAGGCATCGAACTCCGTCACCGGCACGACTATCAATCCCTCATCGAACGGATGCGGCTATCCGGAATCCAATTCACCGAAATCAACAAAGACGATAAACTCTATGGATACCTCGTATGAGTTTAAATGTGCAAATCATAAAACATAAAACGTAAAATACCTATGTGTTTTGTAATTTCAGCCGAACGCTTGCCACCCTTTTAGATTCTATCCTATAAAACACCTTTATTATTCAATTTTATCAAATTTGACGCTGCATCATGGCAAGCGATTATGGATTATATCGCCCCGAATTCGAGCATGACGCTTGTGGGATAGGCTTCGTTGCGAACATCAAAGGCAACCGAAGCCATCAGATCGTCTCCGACGCGCTGACGATCCTCGAGAACATGGAACATCGCGGCGCTTGCGGCTGTGAAGATAATACAGGCGACGGAGCCGGGATCCTCATCCAGACACCCCATGAGTTCTTCTTCGAAGAGTGCCTGGCCCTCGGCGTACACCTCCCCCCCTTCGGACGCTATGCTGCCGGCTGTGTGTTCTTCCCTAAAGACCTGCGGAAGCGGGAGGAATGCCGGGAGATCTTCCAACGCACGGCAGACACACTGGGACTGGAGATTCTGGCCTGGCGGAAAGTGCCCGTTGACCCTACCGGCATCGGCCCCACGGCCCTCTCGGTAGAGCCGGAGATGGAGCAGGTCTTCGTCGCCTGCCCAGACCATGTGTCAGACCCGATGCAGTTCGAGCGCAAGCTCTTCGTGCTACGCAACCACGCCAGCCACCTCATCCAAGACACCGTCCGCAAAGACCCTGTCGGCTTCTACATCGCATCGCTCTCTCACAAAGTGATTGTTTACAAAGGGCAGCTCACGAGCGGACAGGTACGGCATTATTTCTCAGACCTGCGCAACCGACGGCTGGTAAGCGCCTTCGGGCTTATTCATTCCCGCTTCGCGACCAACACGTTCCCCTCCTGGAAGCTCGCGCAGCCCTTCCGATTCATCGCCCACAACGGGGAAATCAACACCCTCCAGGGCAACCTCAACTGGCTCAAAAGCAGCGAACGGGGCTTTACCTCACCCTTCTTCACCAAAGAAGAGATGGAGATGCTTCTACCTATGGTAGTAGAAGGGCAGTCCGACAGTGCCTGCATCGACAATATGATCGAGTTGCTATGCATGACGGGGCGCTCACTGCCCCACGTGATGATGATGCTCATCCCAGAAGCATGGGACGAGAACGACCTGATGGACCCAGCCCGCAAAGCCTTTTACGAGTACCATGCCTCAATGATGGAACCCTGGGACGGGCCGGCCTCCATCTCTTTTACTGATGGCCGCATCATCGGCGCCACCCTGGACCGCAACGGCCTGAGGCCCTCCCGCTACTGTGTAACAACAGACGACCGCGTGATCATGGCCTCCGAAAGCGGCGCCCTCCCCGTCAATCCATCCCTGATACGTGAAAACGGCAGGCTGCAGCCCGGACGCATGTTCGTCGTCGACCTCGAACAGGGGCGTATCATCAGCGACGAGGAAATCAAAAACGACATCTGCAATCGCAAGCCTTACTCCGAATGGCTGAACAAATACAAGATCCGCCTGAACGAACTGCCAGAGCCCAGGATCATGTTCACACACCTAGAACATGACCAGATATTCAAATACCAGAAGGCCTTCGGCTATACCCGCGAAGACCTCGACAAGATCATCACCCCGATGGCCCTGGAAGGCAAGGAGCCGGTTGGCTCGATGGGCAGCGATACCCCACTGGCCGTGCTGAGCGATCAGCCACAACACCTCAGCAGCTACTTCAAGCAGCTGTTCGCGCAGGTCACCAACCCTCCAATCGACCCGATCCGTGAACGACTCGTCATGTCTCTGGCCAGCTTTGTCGGTAATAACGGCAATATGCTGACAGAGGACCCCCTGAGCTGTCACACCGTCGCACTCAAGCATCCCGTGCTCACCAACCACGACCTGGAACGGATCCGAAGCATCGACACTGGCATCTTCCAGGCTAAGACGCTGCAATGCTATTTCCGGGCAGATGGCAAGCTCGGCTCCTTGCAGTCTGCCCTAGAACGCGTCTGCCGCTATGCCGTCGATGCAGTACAAGACGGATTCGAAGTCCTCATCCTGCAAGACAGGGCCGTTGACTCTGAGCACGCACCCATCCCCTCGCTGCTGGCAACCTCGGCCGTGCACCACCACCTCATCCGCAAAGGATTTCGCGGAAGGGTAGGGATCGTCGTGGAAGCCGGGGATGTATGGGAAGTCCATCACTTCGCCTGCCTGCTGGCATTCGGAGCCACCGCGATCAACCCATACCTCGCCCTGTCGACCATCCGGGACCTTAGAAATACCGGACGCCTACAGACCGACCTCGATCCCGAACACCTCAAGAAAAACTATATCAAAGCCGTCAACGATGGGCTGCTGAAAGTATTCTCCAAGATGGGGATCTCCACCCTGCAGTCGTATCAGGGCGCTCAGATCATGGAGATCATCGGAATCTCCAAGACAGTCGTAGATAAATACTTCACCGGCGCAGTCTCCCGTATCGAAGGGCTTGGCCTCGACGAGATTGCCCGGGAGGCCCTGGCAAAACATGGCATCGCCTTCAGCCGCAAACAAGTACCCAACGACCAGCTGCCGTCCGGAGGTCTCTACCAATGGAATCGGAAAGGAGAATATCACCTCTTCAACCCGCAAACCATCCACCTTCTGCAGCTTTCTACTCGGACCAATGACTACGCCGCTTTCCGCCGCTACTCAAAAGCAGTCAACGACCAGGCAGAGAAAGCCTGTACGCTGCGCAGCCTGCTCGACTTCCGAAAGACGCATGCGTCGATCCCGTTAGAGGAAGTGGAACCCGCAGAGCAGATCTACCGCAGGTTCGCGACGGGTGCCATGTCATTCGGCTCTATCTCCTGGGAAGCACATACCACCCTGGCCATCGCCATGAACCGGCTAGGGGCCAAGAGTAATACCGGTGAAGGGGGAGAAGACGAAGCCCGCTACGAACCACTCCCTAATGGCGACTCTATGCGGTCGGCCATCAAACAGGTGGCCTCCGCACGGTTCGGCGTCACCAGCCGCTACCTTACAGAAGCGGATGAACTCCAGATAAAGATGGCCCAGGGGGCAAAGCCCGGCGAAGGCGGACAGCTGCCTGGACATAAGGTGGACGAATGGATCGGCCGGGTAAGGTATTCCACCCCCGGTGTTGGACTTATTTCCCCACCACCACACCACGACATCTATTCCATCGAAGACCTCGCCCAACTCATCTTCGACCTTAAAAATGCCAATCGCAGGGCCCGGATCAGTGTAAAGCTGGTCTCAAAAGCCGGCGTGGGCACCATCGCCGCCGGTGTCACCAAAGCAAAATCCGACGTCGTGCTGATCTCAGGCTTCGACGGCGGCACTGGTGCCTCCCCTGTGAGCTCGATCCGACATGCCGGACTGCCATGGGAGTTGGGACTAGCAGAGACCCATCAAACACTGGTGCGGAATCGCCTCCGCAGCCGGGTGACAGTCCAGGCTGATGGACAACTGAAAACCGGCCGCGACATCGCCATCGCCACCCTGCTGGGAGCTGAGGAATGGGGGGTTGCCACCGCAGCACTGGTGGTAGAAGGCTGCATTCTGATGCGCAAATGCCACCTCAATACCTGCCCCGTCGGCGTCGCCACACAAGACCCCTCCCTCCGGGCGCGATTCTCCGGGGCCGCCGACCACGTCGTCAACCTCATCCGCTTCCTGACGAAGGAACTCCGTGAGATTATGGCAGACCTGGGATATCGTACCGTGGACGAGATGGTAGGGCAAGTAAAGAACCTTGGCCTCAAGGAAGGCATCACCCACTGGAAGCACCGAACCCTCGACTTGTCACCCATCCTCTATCAGGAACCTGAAGGAAGATATACTGGCCTGCACTGCCAGGAAGAACAAAACCATGGCCTCGACGGCGTGCTCGACTGGAAACTACTGGACGCAGCCCGTCCCGCCCTGGAAGAAGGCATCGCAGTGAAGGCCGCCTTCCCGATCCGCAATACAGACCGCGCGACCGGCACTCTGCTGTCCAATGAGATCACCCGCGCCTACCCCGCCACCGGCCTGCCGGAAGACCAAATTTGCTTCCAGCTGGAAGGCACTGCCGGACAGAGCTTCGGCGCATTCCTCGCCCCAGGACTCACCCTGGCCTTGGAAGGGGATGGCAACGACTATTTTGGCAAAGGCCTCAGCGGCGGCAAACTCATCATACATCCACATCGGGAAGCAGCCTTCCAGGCGGAAGACAACATTATCATCGGCAACGTAGCCCTCTACGGCGCCACGTCTGGGAAGGCCTACATCCGCGGCAAGGCCGGAGAACGGTTCTGCGTCCGAAACTCCGGTGCGACAGCCGTGGTGGAAGGTCTCGGCGACCATGGCTGCGAGTATATGACAGGTGGTACCGTCGTCGTACTGGGTGCCACCGGACGCAACTTCGCTGCCGGCATGAGCGGCGGCATCGCCTATGTCTACGACCCGGGCAACCAGCTGCCGACCTTCTGTAACCCCGAGATGGTCGACCTAGACCCGTTGACCGATGCAGACCGCCAGACCCTTCGCCAACTGCTGCAGGAACATCTTCTAAACACCCGTAGCCGATTGGCCGCCTTCGTGCTGGATGATTTCGAACAGCAGACGGCCCACTTCCTGAAAGTCTTCCCCAAAGATTATAAGAAGGTCCTAGCCAAACGCACCAATAGCCTCGCAGTATAGCCACCAAAGGCCAACCATCCACCCGTTCGCGCAGCACCAATACCACTCATATGGGAAAGCCCACCGGATTCTTGGAATTCACCCGCGAGACCCCCAGCCACCGAAGTCCTACCGATCGGATCCACGACTATGGAGAGTTCACCTCCCTTTTTGAACCGACAAGCATCCACCGACAGGCGACCCGCTGCATGGACTGCGGCGTACCCTTCTGCCATCACGGTTGCCCGCTGGGCAACGTGATCCCCGAATTCAACGATGCCGTCTATCGGGACGACTGGAAAGAAGCATATGAAATCCTCGCGAGCACCAATAACTTTCCCGAGTTCACCGGACGCATCTGTCCAGCCCCCTGTGAAAGCGCCTGCGTACTGGGCATCAACCAGCAACCCGTCGCGATTGAAGAAATCGAGAAACACATCGCAGAAAAAGCCTTCCAGGAAGGATATGTACAAGCCAAAGTGCCAAACCTGCGAACAGGAAAAAAAGTGGCTGTTGTTGGGTCCGGTCCGGCAGGACTGGCAGCGGCCGCCCAACTTAACCAGGCAGGCCATCTGGTGACAGTCTTTGAACGAGATGACAGGCCCGGAGGACTATTGCGCTACGGAATCCCTGACTTCAAGCTATCGAAAGACGTCTTGGACCGCAGGATCCAGATCCTGGAAGAAGAAGGCATCCACTTTCGATGCCATGCACACGTAGGCGTCAACGTCCAGCCCTCCGATTTGCTGCAGGAATTCCATGCCATCGTCCTTTGCGGAGGAGCGACCCTGCCACGCGACCTGGATGTGCCCGGGCGAGGGCTCCAAGGCATACATTTCGCCATGCCTTTCCTCAAACAACAGAACAAACGTGTCGCTGGCCTGGCACCCCTGGAAGGAAGTGGGCTCGAGTCGAACGTACTGGGAGAGGAAGTCACAGCCCACGGCAAGCACGTTGTCGTGATTGGAGGAGGCGATACAGGAAGTGATTGCGTCGGAACTTCCAACCGACAGGGGGCACGCACTGTGACCCAGTTTGAACTACTGCCCAAGCCCCCGGCCAGCCGGACCCCTCAGATGCCATGGCCCAGCTATCCCATGGTGCTGAAAACCTCCAGTTCCCACGAAGAAGGCTGCGAACGCCGCTGGGCCGTCGCTACCAAAGAATTCTTAGGAGATGGACAAGGGAGGCTCAAAGCCATAAAGACCGTCGAGCTGGAATGGAAGTCGGCAGAAGACGGAAGACCGGCGCGCTTTGAAGAAAAGCCCGGCAGCGAATGTGAGATAGCCTGCGAACTGGCCCTGCTGGCTATGGGCTTCACGCAGCCCCAGCCGGAAGGGCTGCTGCAGGAACTGGACATCGAGACCGACGCAAGGGGCAATGTCGCGGCAGGCGAAAAAAACTATCAGACCAATATTTCACGTGTATTTGCCTGTGGCGACATGCGCCGCGGACAGTCGCTTGTCGTCTGGGCCATCAGCGAAGGCCGCGAATGCGCCAGAAAAGTCGACGAATATCTCTGCGGCCAATCTCTGCTTGAATCCAAAGACAGCAACTTGCTCCTCTCCTGATTCGATTATCGGTGGAGCACCAGCAGACTCCCGCCCCGAAAGGCAAGAGATGATATCTACAAGGCGGCTGGACTTGATACCTCCCCCAATCCCCTCATGCCCGTCCCCGCACCCTGGACTAAGCCATCGATTTTTAAAATTATTTATTATAATTTTTTATATGCTTATTGTATTCCAAAATTCATATTTTGAATAACAGAACAGATTTTAACATATCTCGCTGATATTCTGATGATAGTAAAAGATAGAACCGACTTGAACATCAAATTATGTTTAATCATATGTGTATAATTATTCGGAAAATTATAACATTTGATAGATTTAATGGATTAGAATTGCATGAGTTCATTGATTATTCACAATAAAACATCATGCAAATGAAAAAAATCGGTCTCAGGGAGATTTTACCGTTTCTACTACTGATCACGCTGGCTGTTGCGGCGATTTTCATCCCCAGCTTGCCGAATTACGATGACGGTGGCAAGTACAGTGCGGCAGACATATCGTGGGTATTGGTGGCCACAGCCCTGGTATTTCTGATGACGCCGGGCCTCGCCTTCTTTTATGGGGGCATGGTGCACCGTAAGAATGTCATCTCTACCATGATCAAAAGCGTGGTAGCGGCCGGCGTGGTGAGCGTCCTCTGGATTACCTTCGGCTACAGTCTGGCCTTTGGCGACTCCATCGGTGGCATCATCGGCAACCCCTCCACGCATCTATTATTCAAAGGAGTGACTTCAGAAACGCCCTGGAGCCTGGCACCCACCATTCCAAAGTCGCTGTTTTCGATGTTCCAGCTCATGTTTGCCATCATCACCCCTGGCCTGGTGGTTGGGGCGGTGGCAGAGCGCATCCGGTTCAATGCATACATATTATTTACGGTCCTCTTCTCAACGCTGGTCTATGCGCCGCTGGCACACTGGAGCTGGCATCCGGAGGGATTTCTCTTTCAATGGGGGGCCCTTGACTTTGCTGGCGGCACGGTGGTACATATCTCCGCAGGCTGCGCTGCCCTGGCAGGCGCGCTGGTGTTGAAGCGTCGCAAGGTGCATATCCAGCGAATGGAAGTACCGCCTGCCAACGTCCCATATGTGCTCATCGGAACCGGGCTGCTTTGGTTCGGGTGGTTTGGCTTCAACGCCGGCTCCGCCCTGGGAGCCAATACCCTGGCCGTCTCTGCCTTTGCCACCACCAATACGGCAGCTGCTGCCGCGGGCCTTTCCTGGATGTTCTTCGATGTCATGAAAGGCAAGAAGCCCTCTGTGCTGGGATTCTGCATCGGCGCGGTGGTCGGACTGGTAGCCATCACCCCGGCTGCAGGCTTTGTGGCCATCCCCCAATCGATATTCATTGGCGTCGTGGCCGCAGTCATCTCCAATATTGCCGTGTACTACAAATCGAAGTCGTCTCTCGATGACACACTCGACGTGTTCCCCTGCCATGGCCTGGGAGGTATGGTAGGCATGCTGATGACGGGCATCTTCGCCACAAAGACTGTCAATGGAGCTGGCAACGACGGACTGTTCTTCGGGAATGTCGATTTTTTCCTCACCCAGTGTAAAGCCCTGGCCATCACAGTCGGCTATAGCTTCGTAGTCTCCTACGGCATCTTCAAATTCATCAACTTCCTCCTGCCGCTGCGGGTTTCCTCGGAAGAAGAGGAGATCGGACTGGACGCCTCACAGCACAATGAGAAATATGTACAGGGGACGCTGCTGGTCAGTAACCCCTCAGAGCGAGAAATGGAGAAAAAAGAACTAGACGTACTGATTAAAAAGGGTACAGCCGAAGAAGTGGTATCGGTCTAGGATGACACTTTTCGAACTGCACCCAACACTGAATAAACAGATATACAATGTTACAAAAAATCTTCATCACCCTGATGGGTGTAAGCAGCTTTGTATGCCTACATGCCCAAGAGAATGCATCTGAGAAAAAAGAGTCCGCTTCCACCTACAAATTATCCGGCTTTGTTGATGCCTATTTCCGAAACGACTTCATGCGGTCTTCAGACAACAACCGAACCAGCTTCACCTACTCGGACAAGTCCTTCGAACTCGGCATGGCCTCGCTGAAACTCGACTATGCCAAGGCAAAGGTGGGCTTTGTGGCCGACCTGGGCGTTGGACGCCGGGCCGAAGAGTTTTCCTACAATGAGAAAGGCCTCACCACTGCCATCAAACAACTCTACATCACCTACCAGGCCAAGGAATGGCTGAAATTCTCCGCAGGCAGCTTTGCCACCCATGTTGGATATGAAGTGGTCGATGCCCCCGCCAACCGGAATTACAGCATGTCATACATGTTCTCCTGGGGGCCGTTCTTCCATACCGGCCTGAAAGCAGAGGCAACATCGGGGAAAAGTACATTGATGCTGGGCATCGCCAACCCCACCGACTATAAAACGGCACCCGTCAACAGCACGAAATACCTGCTGGCTCAATATGCCCTGGCCTTCTCCGACGACGTCAAGGCTTATGTAAATTATGTAAGTGGCAAGCGATATACAGACAGTGCCAAGTACGGCCAATACGACCTAGTACTGACCGCAAGGGTGAACGAACGGCTGAGCCTAGGATATAATGGCACCGTCGCCCAATATCGGTTTCAGAAGAAGAACCAATACGACAGCAAGTCTCAGTCATGGTGGGGCTCCGCCGTCTATGTGAACATAGACCCCTCCACCGCCTTCGGCCTGACCCTTCGGACAGAGTACTTCAGCGACAAACACCAGCTCTCTGCCATGTCCCTGGCGCCGGTCGGCGCAGGGATCCTGTCCAATACCCTCTCCGGCAACATTCGCATGGGAGACCTCACCCTGATCCCTGAATTCCGAGTAGAGACCGCCAATCAGGGGATCTATCGCAACAAGGCAGGAAAGGTGCGGAGCTCAGACGCCAGCCTGCTTCTGGCAGCCGTGTACAAATTTTAGCAACACAGCGAAGAGGATCCATGCTGTGCGGATCCTGCAGGGGACGACCACCCGGTCTTTTCCCGCGGGATCCGCGCAGTTTATTGAAAAGTATTTTCGAGTATTGCCGATATACCGAAGACGGGCTACCTTTTTGAGATAAACGCATCCGGTTCACAAAAGGAAGAGGTCCTGAACTCCCACATCAGTTCAGACGTGGTCATGCATGGTCTGATCCTGAGCCAACATGCGGTGGTGGTGGAAGGCATGTTGGTGGGCGATATCCGATGCGATCAAAATGTTTTTATCTTGGGTACCGGCTCCGTCATAGGCAGCATCGTGAGCCGGCAAGCCACCATTGAGGGGAAAGTCGAGGGCAATCTATACATCCTGGAAAAGCTTCGATCCCAAGGACAGGCGCAGCTGACGGGAGACATCCTGACATCCTGCCTGGAAGTAGCCTCCATGTCCTACCTGCATGGAAAAATGCCGCAAGATGGCAACCCAAGAGATAGAAGAAATCGTTTGGGAGATGGACCGTCAGTCTTCTAAAAAATCTGCCGGGAAACGAGCAAGCATCGCACCCCTCTCAGGCAGAATTTCGCCCCGCATTGATGATTCCAAAGGAACATCGCATCGCGAGTTTCTCGTACACCCGCTGGAGGGGTGACGAGACTGCGTGGTCTTCGAATTCCCTGACCTTGGCAAGGGCAAACTGCTGGATCGTGGTGAGTGGGAGTACGATCCGCTCGCGCATCTGAATGGAGAGTCGCTCCACCGGATGGTCTTCCATCAGTACCGCCCGGCCAGACAACATGCATACATATCGCTGGGTCAGCACATACTCATCATGTATCCTGTTCCAGATCGCACCATGCCGGGGGTGCGTGCGCAACTGCTCCGTCAGAGGGAAAAAGCATTTCTGCATGGCCATCTCACAGTTGTCTATCAGTGTCCGGAAAAAGGCCGCCCGCTGATACAGCCCTTGCACTTCCGCAAACCGGCCGGCCTCGTCCATCTGACGAAGGGCAGTTCCCACACCATAATAGCCTGTCACATTCTGTTTCATCTGGCTCCAGGCGCCAACATAAGGGATGGCCCTCATGTCTTTAAGCCCCAACCTTCCACCGCTACGGCGTTGGCTGGGCCGACTCCCGATGTTAGCTTCTGCATAAAACCGAAGAGGACTGATCTGTACCAGGTAGTCCATAAAAGAGGGGTCTTCCCGAAGCGCGCGATAGGCTTCGAATGAGATGGCGGCCAGAGATGCGAACAGCGAGAGGTCTGCCTCCTGCATGGTGACGGCATGGTCTGCCAGAAAATCATTGCTCAGGCCCGCATGCATGAGCTGCTCGATATTGAACTGTGCCGACGCTGCCGTACCGAAGTTTGAACTGATGGTCTGCCCCTGTATGGTCAGCTGGATCTCCCGGTTCGCTACCTCCCTGCCCATGGATGCATAAAAACGATGGGTCTTGCCACCCCCCCTGGCCGGTGGGCCACCCCTCCCGTCAAAAAAAACCACGTCCACCCCCTGCGCCCGAGAGATGCGGGTCAGGGCTTCCTTGGCCCGATAGATGCTGTAGTTGGCCATGAGGTAGCCTCCGTCCTTGGTGCCGTCGCTAAACCCTAGCATGATCGTTTGCTGGTTGCCCCGGCGCAGCAAATGTGCAGCATACGCTGGCGTGGTATAGAGCTCCTGCATCACCTCCTCGGCACGGGAGAGGTCCCCGATGGTCTCAAACAGCGGGATGATATCCACGTTCAGATGCTCCCGCCGCCAGCCGGAAAGCACGAATAAGGCCATCACTTCCAACACATCGGCCGCATGACCGCACTGGCTGACAATATAACGCTCACAGCCCCGCTGCCCATTGGCCTCTTGGATTTTACGCACCGCCGCCATCGCGTCGATCGTCTCGCGGACAATGCCCTCACCCTGCCACCCTGCCGGCAGCGACGCACACACCTCTGATAAGGTAAGCATCCGCTCCGCCCCTGTCAGGCCGGCATAGCCGCACATCGACCCCGCCAGCCAGGGTGAGAGGGCGGAGAGCACTTGTCGATGTACCGATGCTTCCTGCCGCAAGTCCAGGGATGCGAAGTGCAGGCCGAAGAGCTCCACCCGGGTCATGAGCCGATCTACCATGTCGACAAAAAGGCTGTTATGCTGAAAAATCAGGGTGTCCCGGATGCCGGATAATGTTTGAAGGATCTCCGGGGCATCGATGTGTGTCCGCATCCCCGGGATGAAGATGTTGTCGTACAGCTTTTTCTCCAGCCCCTGCAAGACCTCTTCCACCCCTTCAAAGGTGAGCCTTCTGCGCAGCCGCCGGACATCCTGATAATAGCATTTGATGACGCTCCCACGCAGGGCATCTGCCACCCGCAGCGTTGTATCGGCCGTGACGTAAGGATTTCCATCCCGATCTCCGCCCGGCCAGAAACCCATCGAAATCAGTGGACGGTCGGCAGGCAACGACTCCCCAAAGGTAGCCTTGAGCATATCGATGATCCGTCCGCAAGATGCATAGAAGACATGCTCGAGATACCAGATCAGGCTGACGGCCTCATCATAGGGCGTAGGCTTTTGCTTCTTGAAAAAGGCGGTCTTCCCCAATTGCTGCAGGTATCGCTCGATGCTGGGCACGTCGTTGGCACCGACGGCCCTGGAAAGGTCATGGATGATCCCAAGTACGGTGCCGGGATAGAACTGAGTCGGATGAGCGGTGAGGACCAACCGCACGGAAAACGTCCGGAGCCTTTCGCTGAGCGACTTTGACAGGCCAAGGTTGGAGACTTCCGATGCCAGGTGTTTCAGGGTGCCGGGACCGGAAATGTCATTGACTGCATCGAAGGCCGCATCCTCTAAGGCATCGAAGAGTACGACCTGACGTTCCACATATTGCACAAATCTAAATAGCACATCCATGCGCTCCTGTTCGCTGCGAAGCGATGTGTGCCGGTCAAAGAATTCGTCTATGATGTCCACCGGCCCCTTCCTGCGCCGATACCCCTCCTCACAGTCTGAGAGCAGGATCGGAAGGAGGATGCCAGTCTTTTCGATCCGGTGGAAGGGAAGGGAGGTGAAAAGGCTGTTGTATAGTTGGAACTTCAGTCCTACCTGCGTCTTGAACTGCTGTAACACATTCGATAGAAATGGACCCATCTGGCAATTTTTCGGAAAGACAATCTGATAAATGAACACAAACTTAATCAAATGTCAGATCGGCTTTTGCACTCTCCCTCCACAGGCTTATCTTGCAGAGACGACGATGCATGCTGCTGGCCGTGAAGGAAACGCAGACGGAAAGATCGTTGCCCGCGCTGCAGGCCTAGCCATATGGGAGCCAACCCTCCTTTTCCACTGACAGCCACATGAAGCAAGTATTGAAATTCGGAGGCAGCTCCGTCGCCCACGCTGCGCATATCCGGAAGGTCATACAGATCGTCCTGGACCGTCAGGACCGAGGTCCTGCCCTCGTCGTCGTCTCCGCCCTCGGAGGCGTCACAGACGTCCTGCTGAGGGCAGGCGATGAGGCAGCCGCAGGCGCAGAACTTTTTCAAGAAACGCTCTCCGGAATAGAACAACGGCACCTAGCAGCGGTGCAAGAACTCTTACCCGTCGAGCGGCAGAGTGCTACCCTGAGTTTGGTGAAGTCGCTCTGCAACGAGCTGGAGGATGTCTGCAAAGGCGTCTTCTTACTGGGAGAGCTGTCAGCCCGTACCCGCGACCGCATCGTCGCATATGGAGAGATCCTCTCCTCGCGGATCGTCGCGGCCGCCTTTGCAGAGGCAGCCCCCGGGGCCACATGGCTGGACAGCCGAGAGATCATCTATACCAATGCCCGGTTCGGAAATGCCTTGGTAGACTTCGCCACCACCGACGCAGCCATCCGACAACGCTTTACTGCAACCGTCTCACCCATCACCATTCTCCCCGGCTTCATCGCCCGAGATGCGGAGGGCACGACGACCACCTTGGGGCGAGGTGGCTCCGACTACACCGCGGCCATCCTGGCGGCGGCCCTGCGAACCCCCATCCTCGAGATATGGACAGATGTTTCAGGCATGATGACAGCCGACCCACGATGGGTCGGCAATGTCCGCAGCATCCCCACCATCTCTTACCAGGAGGCGATGGAACTCTCTCATTTCGGGGCCAAGGTCATCTATCCACCGACCATCCAGCCAGTCATGGCGCAAGACATACCCGTCTGGATCAAGAACACCTTCGCCCCCGATGATCCTGGCACCGTCATCCAAAGCCAAGAGACTGGCAGCAGCGAGATCGTACGTGGCATCTCCGGCATCGGCCGCGTGGCCCTGCTCAGCCTGGAAGGCAGCGGCATGGTCGGGGTACCCGGCTTCTCCAAGCGACTCTTCGAAGCCTTGGCAGGCGCCGGCATCAACGTCATACTGATCACTCAAGGGTCTTCCGAGCATAGCATCTGTGTAGGGGTGGATGAGCAAGCCTGTGAGGCTGCCAGGCAACGAGTGGATGAAGCATTCACCGTCGAGATCTCCCTGAAACGGGTAGAGCCACTCCGGGTAGAGAAAGGCCTCTCCATCATAGCCCTCGTCGGGGAACGCATGAGGAGCCATCCCGGCATCAGCGGTCGCATGTTCGGCGCCTTGGGGCGTAACGGCGTGAATGTGCGCGCCATCGCGCAAGGCTCATCCGAACGGAACATCTCTGCCGTCATCTCCACCACAGACGTGCGCAAAGCCCTGAACGTTCTCCATGAAGAGTTCTTCGAGGCCAGCCACAAGCAGGTAAATCTATTCGTCATCGGCACCGGAAATGTCGGCAGCCGCTTGCTCGCACAATTACACCAACAGCAGGAATATCTCAGCCGCCAGCTACAACTCCAGCTAAGGGTCGTAGGACTCACCAACAGCCGGCGCATGCTCCTCCATGAAGAAGGCATAGACCTAGGCGACTGGCGCAACCTGTTACAAAGCAGCCAAGAGGCTGACCCTGCAGCGTTTGTTGACTTCGCTGTCCAACGCAACCTCCGCAACAGCGTCTTCGTAGACATCACCGCCAGCGACTCGATACCTGCCTTTTACGAGCCACTACTGCGCCGATCTATCTCGGTGGTAGCCTGCAACAAGATTGCCGCCTCCTCTTCGTATGAAACATATCGGAGACTGAAAGACCTAGCCCGTGCATACAACTGCCAGTTCCTCTTTGAAACCAACGTCGGCGCCGGACTGCCCATCATCGGCACGCTCAACGACCTCCTCGGCAGCGGGGATGAAGTGCTGCGCGTCGAGGCGGTCCTCAGCGGCACCCTCAACTTCGTCTTCAACCACTACGATGGCAGCCGGCCCTTTGCAGAAGTGGTGCGGCAAGCCCAGGAAGAAGGATATACAGAGCCAGACCCCAGACTCGACCTCAGTGGCACGGATGTGATGCGTAAGATCCTCATCCTCGCGCGCGAGACGGGCGAAGTACTCAACATGGAAAACATCTCCTGCGAGTCCTTCCTGCCGCCATCCTGCATGAAAGGCGCAGTGGACGACTTTTACCGAGAGATGTACGCGCAAGAATCCCATTTCCAGGCGATCCTCGAACAGGCAAATGCCAAGCAATGCAAACTTAAGTTCGTTGCCACCTTTGAAAAGGGCAAGGCCGGGGTAGGCCTACGACATATCGCCGCCGGACATGACTTTTACCATCTCTACGGCAAAGACAACATAGTGCTCTTTCATACCAAGCGATACCCCGACCAGCCACTCGTCGTAAAAGGGGCTGGCGCAGGGGCAGATGTCACCGCCAGCGGTGTCTTTGCCGACATCCTGCGCGCCACCCTTCGATGATGGGAAGCCAACAGAAATCCGAACTCCGACCGTGAGAAACTACATCCGCATCGCCGCCCCGGCCACCATCGCCAACCTTGTCTGCGGTTTCGACATCCTCGGACTGGCCCTCGAGGAGCCAATGGACATCATGGAACTGGAGCGCACAGACGACCCCGGACTGGTAATTCGACATACCGACGAATATGCACTCCCCCTGTCGCCAGAAGAGAACGTGGCAGGCGCCGCCCTGCTAGCACTTCTGCAGGAGCTGCAAGAGCCCATCGGACTCCAACTCACCACCACCAAACACATCAAGCCCGGCAGCGGCCTCGGATCTAGTGCCGCAAGCGCTGCCGGGGCTGTCGTAGCAGCCAACCGGCTGCTGGGGAACCCATTCCCAACCCCTGACCTGATCCGGTTCGCCATGAACGGAGAGAAAGTAGCCTGCGGGGTCAAACATGCCGATAACATCACTCCCTGTATCCTCGGCGGCATCACCCTCATCCGGGCCATACACCCCCTCGACATTGTACCGCTCGAGGCCCCACCTCTGCACGTCAGCGTCGTGCACCCACAGATAGAAGTCCGCACCTCGGATGCTCGACAAATCCTCCGAAAGGAAGTTTCCCTCAAGCAAGCCATCCGCCAATGGGGCAATATTGCAGGACTGATCGCTGGCTTCCTACAAAAGGACTACCGCCTGATCAGCCGATCCCTAGAAGATGTCATCATAGAGCCCGTCCGAAGTATCCTCATCCCAGGATTCGCAGAAGTGAAAAGCCGTTGCCTCGAAGCGGGCGCCCTCGGAGGAGGCATCTCAGGCAGCGGCCCCTCCGTATTTATGCTCCACGAGACCCAAACGCAGGCGGAATCAACCGCTGCCATCATGAGAGATGTCTACAACCGCATAGGGATCGACCATAAGACTTACGTGACACGAGTCAATACCGATGGGGTAAAGGAACTCCCATAAACACGTGAGGAATAAACAGACACGTATAACCGAGAACTCACCGCATGCAGTATTATAGCCTTGCAGGCCAGGCACCAGCGGCAGACTTCCGTACAGCCACCCTGAAAGGACAGGCCCCCGACAGAGGCCTCTACTTTCCCTCGGAGATCCCCCGATGGGGAAAGGCCTTTCTGGAAGAACTGCCAGGAATGGCCCGAGATGAGATGGCCCTGCGGGTGATGGAACCCTATGTAGGCGACAACATCCCCAGTGCAGAACTACACCAGATCGTACATGACACCCTCGACTTCCCCATCCCCCTTGTGCCCGTCGGTAACCCACATTCCTGCCTTGAATTGTTCCACGGACCCACGCTTGCCTTCAAAGACGTTGGCGCCCGCTTCATGAGCCGCTGCCTCGGTTGGTTTGCTAGTGAAAGGGGTGAAAAAATGGTGGTGCTCGTAGCCACCAGTGGGGATACGGGTGGCGCAGTCGCCCATGGCTTTCACCGTGTCCCCGGCATTGAAGTGGTGATCTTATACCCATGCGGGAAAGTCAGCACAGTACAGGAAAAACAACTGACCACGCTGGGTGAAAATATACATGCACTGGAAGTGCTGGGCGACTTCGACGACTGCCAGCGACTGGTCAAGCAGGCGTTTGCAGATTCCTCTCTGCAGTCCCACCTGTCTCTCAGCTCCGCTAACTCCATCAACGTCGCCCGTTGGCTTCCACAACAGCTCTATTACATCCTAGCCTGGCAGCAATGGACGCACCGTCCCGTCCCGCCGGTGATATCAGTACCCAGCGGCAACTTTGGCAACCTCTGTGCAGGCATGATGGCATGGCGTTCCGGACTGCCTGTCGCCCGGTTTATCGCTGCCTGCAACGCCAACGCCACAGTACCCCGCTTCATCAAAGGCAACGGCTATCGCCCTCAGAAGTCCATCGCCACCTATTCCAACGCGATGGATGTGGCAGACCCTAGCAATTTCATCCGCATCCTGAATATCCTGGGTCATAGTCCGGAGGACTGTCAGATCATCCTGGATGCCGATTCCATTACCGATGAGGAGACACTCAAGACCATCCAACAGGTATACCATCGATTCGGCTACTGGCTAGACCCCCACGGAGCCGTCGGCTACTTGGCATTGCAGAGATGGATGGCAGACCATCCATCTCTGCATTCCGGTTATTTTCTAGGGACAGCCCACCCGGTGAAATTCCCTTCACCCATAGAAATCGCCATCGGGACATCCATACCAATGCCTGAGCAGCTGCAAGCATTGATGTCGGGGGAGAAAAAAACCACGGAGATACCCGCCCAGTATGAGGAAGTGAGGGATTTTCTCAAAAGGCTGAGATAGTGTGATGGGCGAATGGAGCCCTGCGGAACAGAATGAAAAGAAGAAATTATCCTCTCACTAACCCACCAGCAGGGGACGGGGTGCTCGAACGTAGACGATGGTACATGTGGTGCATGACCTCCATGTGCGGAGCCGTCAATACCGCCAGCCCCATGAAGACGTACCATGCCATCGTCGTGGACGAGGCAAACATAAAACCGGCAAGGCCTACAGCGAGTATGCCAAGGAAAGCTATTGCACTGAAGATTCCAATCTGGGCAATCACCTTACGACGTGAGAAGGCGCCGGAACGACATAGATAGCCTACAATGCAGTCGAGGGAGAGAACAGAATGCCAGCTGATAAAATAAAATGTGAAACCTTCCAAGAGAGGAAGTCGCCATAAAATGATGGCCATCGGCAGATAAAAAAGGGCCCACTGCCTACCGGCTTTATTCCATTCCACTGGATGACGAATACAATGGACGGCCATAGCCATGAAAGCTGCCAGGCAAATAAATATCATAGCCCAGAACCCGTATGCATGGAGCCAGCCCATGGCAGCACTCAGTTCCATCCTTCCAGATCCTGCGAGTGCCAGATATGGCTTCAATGCATCTCCGTGACCCAATAAAATAATTCCTAAGATCGAGAGGCCATGCAACAGGATGGCGAGCTTACCTGTGAAACCTTGTGCATCAAGAGCCGATAAGTCGGTCTCTCCGAAGTGAAATGCCGCGATCAGAATAAAAATGCCTAGACCCAGCGTGGGAAAGAAAAACAACACACCGGCAAACAGAGCCAAGCGGGCAAGGTACCTGGCTAGAAACGAGAGCAGTGGGAAAGCAACAGCCTGACGATTGCGCATCTCTACCAAAAGATCTGCCGCACCATGAGGTACACCTAGAGTAAGGATGCCTATGAGAAAGAGCCCCATCTGCCAACCCTGACTTAGAGGGCCCCAGCCTTCGTGGAGAATAAGCCAACTGATTCCAACAACCATCAGCACCAGCCGCACAGAAATTTTCATATCAGCCAATGTAAGGGTGATAGGCATTACATTAAAAAGCCTTCCCCGATTCACCAATGGACTCGGGGAAGGCTTTTAATGAGGAGAGACAGTTACTTGCTCTCTGAAGTAGCAATGCCATAGACGACCAGACCGAAGCCGATCTTGTTGATGGCGTCTGCAATGTTGTAGAAGAGATTCACGTCGGTTGGTTGGAACATGCCACTCAGCCAACCACCGGGCATAGCCATGTAACCGATCGGATAGATAGCCCATCCCACCAGTACAAACCATGCCAGTGCATTGATGCCCTTAGCAACAGCAGGAGAGTTGCTCGCAGCTGCCAGGGTCTTGGCTTCACCTAACCATGCTGAATACAGCACATAGACATAGCCTATGGCAGAAATGACTCCCCACTTGACGGAATGAGCTGTCGAACCATCCGTGAAGGCTTCTCCAATGTAGCCGGCGACCAGCATCAACACGGAGGCGGCAATAAGCTTCCACATGAAGGATGCCTTTGCACCGGCCGGCTTCAACAATAAGTAGAACTCCAGGCACATCAGGGGAACCGTCAGGGTCCAGTCGATGTAACGGAGCGCTACCGGTGTCCCATTACCCGAGGCATAATAGTCGCGCATGTAATAGTAATGCACGGCTGCAATGCCCGTAATTAAGCCGGAGACCAACATGGAGGTCTTCCACTTGCCATCTACCTGACCACGCTCGAAAAAGAAGAAGACGGAAGCGGCCAACATACTCATGTAGCCAGTGAAGAATGTAAAGGCGACGGGATCGTCAACCTCGATTTTCATGACGTCTAGGAAGATCGTGTTCATACAGCGAATGTTTTGATTTAGTTAAAGATAATGCATTAAAGAGACGCGATGTTTAAGAAATGATGTTCGGAGAATTAACGATAATTGCTAAATCGTCAATTCTATACCATTTTCAACGATCCCTCAGATAATTTATTAGTTTTTATATAGTAAATTAGGATAATGGTCGATAAATTATCACTTTTTTATTAATATTGGCGTTAATTTTAGAATTTTTCGAAATATAAAGAAAGATGCAGCACCTGTGTGCGCAAAAAGTTTTGCATGCCATGATCATACATCATGCCCTAAATACGGGAGTGTAAAGGTGTACATTGTAGAAGCAGCAGGTTTGTATCCCAAGGTAAAGAGGGCACGGAAGCATTCCTGGACCGGCAAATGTTCCACCCATGCCAGCACAATCGTTTCGATGCGACCTACACATCGGTAAAGAAGACATCGACACGCTGGGTCATGTCAACAACGTCGTGTACCTGAGATGGGTACAAGAAGCTGCCCAGGCCCACTGGAATACCCTGGCAGGGCCTGCCATCCGGTCCCAGTACCTATGGATCGTCCTCCGGCATGAAATCGACTACCGGTCGGCGGCCCAGCAGACAGACAAACCCTTTGCGCTGACCTGGGTAGGAGAAACAGACGCCCTACGCTCCATCCGGCATGTAGAAATCAGGGCTGCCAGCGGCCTACTGCTGGCAGAGGCGCGCACAACCTGGTGCCTGATTGATCCCATCAGCCAGAAGCCGCGCAGAATACCCGCAGAGATCAGAAAGACCCTACAACCCATGTCAACAAACGATCCAACCCGGGACAATGCACAGGGGTATATATGAAAAATGCCACCCCACGGGGGTGGCATCCTGAAGATGATAATCGATTTATGATTCGAAATGAAGGTTCAGACCAAGCCCTTGCAACTCATGCACCAGCACATTGAAGGACTCGGGGATGCCTGCGCGGGGCACATTGTCACCCTTCACGATGGCCTCGTAGGTCTTGGCGCGTCCGATGATGTCGTCGGACTTCAATGTCAACAGCTCCTGCAAGATATTAGAGGCGCCATAGGCTTCTAAGGCCCAGACCTCCATCTCACCGAAACGCTGCCCACCGAACTGGGCCTTACCACCCAGTGGCTGCTGGGTGATCAGGCTGTAGGGGCCGATGGAACGGGCGTGCATCTTATCGTCGACCATGTGGTGCAGCTTCATCATATAGATGATGCCCACCGTAGCCTTCTGGTGGAAACGCTCACCCGTCTCGCCATCATATAGATAGGTATGCCCGTAGTTGGGTAGTCCGGCTTTGCCAATGAGGTCTTTGATCTCATCGATCGAAGCACCGTCAAAGATCGGAGTGGAGAACCGCATGCCAAGCTTCTCCCCTGCCCATCCCAGGATTGTCTCATAGATCTGCCCTAGGTTCATCCGACTGGGTACGCCCAGTGGGTTCAGGACGATGTCGACAGGCGTGCCGTCTTCCAGGAATGGCATATCCTCCTGACGAACGATTCGGGCTACAATACCTTTGTTACCATGTCGGCCGGCCATCTTGTCGCCTACCTTCAGCTTGCGCTTAACGGCCAGGAAGACTTTTGCCAGCTTAAGAACACCGGCAGGCAATTCATCGCCAATGGAGATATTGAACTTCTCCCGCTTATAGCGACCCAACTCCTCATTGTATTTGATGTTGTAGTTATGAAGGAGGGTATTGATCATACCATCGATCTTATCATCCCCAGTCCAACCAAGTGGGTTGATGTTCTGGTAGTCGATGGCTGTGAGCATCTTGGCGGTGAACTTGGAACCTTTGGCGACTTTCATCTCGCCATAGTTATTGGACACGCCGGAAGAGACTTTATCTTTTAACAGTACCTGCAGCTTGCCGAGCAGCCGCTCCAGGATGTCTTTCTCATTCTGCTCGTGGATCTTCTCCTGCTTCTCGATGGCAGCTCGCTCGCGGGCTTTCGCATTCTTATCCTTCCGTGCCCGCTGGAACAGTTTCTTGCCGATCACAACGCCTTCCGTACCACTAGGGGCTTTGAGGGAGGCATCCTTTGCATCTCCGGCCTTGTCACCAAAGATGGCACGGAGCAACTTTTCCTCCGGTGTGGGGTCACTCTCGCCCTTGGGGGTGATCTTGCCGATTAGGATGTCACCCTCTTTCACATGGGCACCGATGCGGATGATGCCATATTGATCGAGGTCTTTAGTGGCTTCTTCGGAGACGTTGGGGATGTCCGGGGTGAGTTCTTCCTCACCCAGCTTGGTATCGCGCACTTCAAGCTCGAACTCTGAGATGTGCACGGAGGTGAAGAGGTCTTCCCGCACCACTTTCTCATTGATCACGATGGCGTCTTCAAAGTTGTAGCCTTTCCAAGGCATGAAAGCAACCTTCAAGTTGCGTCCCAGGGCTAGTTCGCCGTTGCGGACGGCATAGCCTTCGGTGAGAAAGTCGCCGGTCTTCACACGCTGGCCCTTGATTACAGCCGGTCGGAGGGTGATGCTCGTCTCCTGGTTGGTTTTGACAAATTTGGTCAGCTTGTACACCTTGAGGTCGTCTTCAAAGCTGACAAGCTTCTGAGAATCGTCTCGTTCATAGCGTACATGGATCTCACGGGCATCGACGAATTCTATGGTGCCGTTGCCTTCTGCATGAATCTGAATGCGGGCGTCCCGGGCAGCTTTGTCTTCGATGCCCGTCCCTACGATGGGTGCTTCTGGACGGATCAGCGGCACGGCCTGCCGTTGCATATTGGAACCCATGAGAGCCCGGTTGGCATCGTCATGCTCGAGGAACGGGATCAAAGATGCACTCAAACCTACAATCTGATTGGGGGCCACGTCCATGTATTCCACCTCGCTGGGGCCCAGGATGGGGAAGTCACCCGTCTGTCGGGCTTTCACCTTATCTTCCACAAACTCCCCTTTTTCATTCATAGGGATGTTGGCCTGGGCGATACGGGCCAGGTCTTCCTCTTCAGCGCTCAGGTAGGTGAGACCTCGAGTATCGACCCGGCCACTGTTGACCTTGCGGTAGGGGGTCTCGATAAAGCCCATGTCGTTGATCTTGGCATGGACGCAGAGGGTAGAGATCAGACCTATGTTCGGTCCCTCCGGTGTCTCGATGGTGCAGAGGCGGCCGTAGTGGGAATAATGCACGTCCCGTACCTCGAAACCCGCCCGTTCCCGGCTCAGGCCACCGGGGCCCAGGGCGGAGATGCGGCGCTTGTGAGTAATCTCACTCAAGGGATTTGTCTGGTCAAGGAATTGAGAGAGTTGCGATGTGCCGAAGAAAGAGTTGATGACCGAAGACAGGGTCCGTGCATTGATCAGATCGACTGGAGTGAAGACCTCATTGTCCCGAACGTTCATGCGTTCACGGATGGTGCGGGCCATCCTAGCCAGTCCCACTCCAAACTGGGCATAGAGTTGTTCTCCGACCGTACGAACACGACGGTTGCTGAGATGGTCGATGTCATCGATCTCGGCTTTCCCATTGGTGAGGCGCACAAGGTATTTGATGATCTCAATGATGTCTTCCTTAGTAAGGGTCTTCTGCTCAAGCTTATAGTGTAGGTTGAGCTTACGGTTGATCTTATACCGTCCGACTTCGCCAAGGTCATACCGCTTATCGCTGAAGAACAACTTATCGATGATACCGCGTGCCGTCTCATTGTCGGGCGCATCGGCTCCACGCAGTTGTTTATATATCTGCTGAACGGCCTCCAGTTCGGAGTTGGCCACGTCTTTGTTCAGGGTGTTGTAAATGATGGCATAATCGCCGCTGATTTCTTCTTTTTGGATGAAGACAGTTTTCACACCTAGCTCAACGATCTCATGTATATTGGAATCATCGAGTATGGTGTCCCGCTCCAGCACGACTTCATTGCGCTCGATCGATACGACTTCCCCGGAGTCTTCATCCACGAAATCTTCTACCCATGTCCTGAGCACTCGAGCAGCGAGTTTCTTACCCACATGTGCTGACAGGGCCTTCTTCTCGGTCTTTACTTCATCGGCCATGCCGAATAGCTCGAGTATGTCCTTGTCGGTCTCGAAGCCAATGGAACGCAGCAAAGTGGTGACAGGAAACTTCTTCTTCCGGTCGATATAGGCATACATGACATTGTTGATGTCGGTCGCAAATTCCATCCAGGCCCCTTTGAAGGGGATCACCCGGGCGGAATAGATCTTAGTTCCGTTCGGATGGAGCGACTGCCCGAAGAAGACGCCCGGGGAGCGGTGCAGCTGCGAGACGACGACACGCTCTGCGCCGTTGATGACGAACGTGCCCCGGGGGGTCATATATGGAATATTGCCCAAGAATACATCCTGCACAATGGTCTGGAAGTCTACATGCTCCTCATCGTTGCAGCTGAGACGCAACTTTGCCTTCAGGGGCACTGCGTAAGTCAATCCCCTCTCCATGCACTCATCAATGGTATAACGGGGAGGGTCTATAAAGTAGTCTAGAAACTCCAGCTCGAATATGTTGCGGGTATCCTTAATCGGAAAATTCTCCTTGAAGACCTTGAAGAGACCCTCATTATTGCGCTTGTCGGGGGTAGTCTCCAACTGGAAAAAGTCCTTGAACGACTGGATCTGAATTTCCAGTAGGTCCGGCATTTCTGCCAGGTGCTTCACCTTACCGAAACTGGTACGCTTTGCTGGGGATACTTTAGAAGTGGACATATTCGAAGAGCGCTTTATAAGTAATGATGCCACGATTCCGACCTATCCACGCCTATGGCAGGAACAAGTAGGAATGGTGTCAGCGTTTGTCTGGCAAAACCCGAAGGATGACAATAGATCTTCTCAAGGGATTGCAAAGGTAGGTTTTTTTACAGAAACCCAGAAAATTTCCCGATAAGGGTCCTACAAAGGTGAAGCCATCCGCCGGATGGGCGGATGGCCTCGCCGTTCGTTCCCTTGCGAAGATTACTTGATCTCCACTTCTGCGCCAGCTTCCTTGAGCTTGGCAGCTATATCGTCGGCCTCGGCCTTGGAGACGCCTTCTTTCACATTCTTGGGGGCTCCATCGACCAGGTCCTTGGCTTCCTTCAGGCCAAGACCGCTGAGGTCTTTGACAATCTTCACCACGGCGAGCTTGTTGGCGCCTCCACTCTTCAAGACTACGTCGAAGGAAGTCTTCTCTTCAGCAGCGGGTGCGGCACTCCCTGCAGCAGGACCAGCAGATACGGCAACGGCAGCAGCAGCAGGCTCGATGCCATAGTCGTCCTTTAAGATTTTGGCGAGCTCACTGACTTCTTTCACCGTCAAGTTGACCAGTTGTTCTGCAAAAGCTTTTAAATCTGCCATAGTTTGAGGTTTTTACCGTCTTCACGCCAGCCTGGCGGCTGATCCGACGGCGGGGTTTAAAAAAAGATTTCGTTTGGTGTAGTGATGGGCTTAATTTTTCTTGCCTTCAAGAGCCTTTACCAGGCTGGCAAGCTTGCCACCGGCGTTGAGGGCCCCTACCACATTGCGGGCAGGCGACTGCAGCAGGCCAATGACCTCGCCAACAAAGTCTTGCTTGCTCTTCAACTCACGGAGGACAGACAGCTGATTGTCGCCCATGAAGACATCCCCATCGATGAAAGCGGCTTTCAGGGCGGGTTTCTCACCGGTCTTGGGGTTGTCTTTTCGGAATGAGGTAAGGATCAATGCCGGCTCTTTTGGGCTCTCGGAAAACATCAGGGCGGTCACTCCTTGGAGGGCATCGAAGGCGGGTTTGAAGCGATGCTCGTCTAGCTGCTCCATAGCCTTGCGAATGAGCGTGTTTTTGGCCACTTTCATCTCAATATGCCGGTCAAAGCAGATGCGACGAAGCTTATTGACTTGTTCGACAGTGAGGGATTCCGTATTGGTGATGTAAAAATTGTTGTACTGGCTGAACTTGCCTTTCAATACTTCAATCACCTGGTTTTTATCTTGCTTGTTCATAATGTGTCAGTTAACGATTCGTTTTCCAGAGCCATCAGTGCACGAGCGTTTTTGTGTCCACCGGTATCGATGGGCTCATGGTAGAGGCCATGAATATGCTCTTCAGGTAAGTACCCTTGGCAGAAGATGGCTTGGCTTTGATGATGGCGTTCAGGAACTCCAGCATATTCTCTGCAATCTTTTGGGGAGGGAAACTGACTCGGCCGATGGAGGCATGCACGATGCCGGCCTTGTCGACCTTGAAGGCAACTTTACCTGCCTTCACGTCTTTGACGGCCGCCTGTATGTCATTGGTCACCGTGCCAGTCTTTGGGTTGGGCATGAGGTTCCGGGGACCCAGAACCTTGCCAAGACGTCCAATCTTAGGCATGACGGATGGCGTGGCTACAATGACGTCTACGTCGGTCCAGCCTTCGTCGATCTTTTTTATGAATTCATCCAGGCCGACAAAATCAGCACCTGCAGCCTTGGCCTCCTCTTCCTTTTCAGGCGTGCAAAGCACAAGCACTCGCTTGGTCTTGCCCGTCCCATGCGGTAGGGTAACCGTTCCTCGGACGGCCTGGTCAGCCTTCTTAGGATCCACGCCCAACCGTACATGGAGGTCGACAGAACTGTCGAACTTGGTGCAATTCAGATCTTTTACCAGGGCAGAAGCCTCGTCTAGAGAGTAAAATTTATTTGCATCGACCTTGGGGCCAGCTATCTTCCTTTTTTTCGTGAGTCCCATCTTTCAGTTCGTTTAGGATGTGAACGTTCAGTTGCCCCAGGGCGCATTGCCTTCCACCGTGATACCCATGCTTCGGGCAGTTCCGGCTACCATGCGCATGGCACTCTCAAGTGTGAAGCAGTTCAGGTCAGCCATCTTGTCGCGGGCAATGGCCTCCACCTGTGACCAGTTTACCTTGCCCACCTTGGCGCGGTTTGGCTCCTTGGAGCCATTCTGAAGCTTGGCGGCTTCTAACAACTGGATGGAAGCTGGGGGTGTCTTGATGACAAATTCAAACGACTTATCCGAGAAAACCGTGATGAGGACTGGCAATACCTTGCCGGGCTTGTCCTGCGTGCGGGCATTGAACTGCTTGCAGAACTCCATTATGTTTACTCCCTTGGAACCTAGTGCTGGGCCTACGGGAGGAGCAGGGTTGGCTTGCGCACCTTTTACCTGCAGCTTTACATAGCCTGAGATTTCTTTAGCCATGGTTATTGTTTTTGGTCATGACGTCCTGCCGGGGCAGAACTCCCAAATCCAGTTACAAAAGAACTTTTGCGGGCTGCAAAGGTAGCTTTTTGAACGAAAAAATCAAAAACCTTTTTTTAGGGGGCCTCCGCTCTGTATAAAACAGGGAGTTTTCACGTATGCGCGTATATCTCCCAAGAATTTGTGGATTTTTTTTCGGGCCAACGAATGGAATCCTAAAAATTATTTAATTTTCCATCACCAAAGAGAGTATTCCTTTACTTACTAAAAATCTACGCAACCATGGCCAAAGCATCTAAGAAAGCTGCGAAGAAAGCAGCTCCGAAAAAAGCAGCTAAGAAACCTGCCAAGAAAGCCGCTAAGAAGCCCGTGAAGAAGACCGCCCCCAAGAAGGCTGCGAAAAAGCCTGCAAAGAAAGCGACAAAAAAAGCGGCTCCAAAAAAGGCAGCAAAGAAGCCTGCAAAAAAAGCTGCTAAGAAAGCAGCCCCAAAAAAAGCTGCTAAGAAGGCCGCTCCAAAAAAAGCTGCGAAAAAGCCTGCTGCGAAAAAGCCGGCAGCGAAAAAGCCTGCAGCGAAAAAGCCGGCAGCTAAGAAGCCAGCGCCAAAAAAGATGCCCGCTCCAAAGCCAGCTGCCCCTGTAGTAAAAGCTCCGGAAGTGGCTCCTCCCGCGGCTCCTCCTGCGGAAGGATCAGCCAACTGAGAATTTTCGTCAGTAAAACCCGGCTTTTGCCGGGTTTTTTTATGTCGATTCCCGTACCTGGAGCTCCGGAGAAAAGATGAACTTCTTCTGGGGCATTGGCTCTTTGCGAATCATTCCCAGGATCAAACGAACGGCCGCATAGCCCATTTCGCGAATGGGCTGGGAAACGACACTGATGGAAGGGGAACCCAGTCGAAAGAGCACACTGTCGTCAAATGACACGACGGCCAGGTCTGCAGGGATACGCTTGGAGGCCACCCGGATGGCCTCTAAGCCGGAGACACCAAGGAAGTTGGTGGTAAAGAAGATGGCATCCATGTCCTTTTCCCTTCGGATCATCTCTAAGATATTTGCAGTTGCTAGGTGGTCGGTGGCATCAGAGGGGAGACGGAGGATTCTTCCGCCATGGAATTCGATGCCATGCGCCTCCAATGCTTCCAGATAGCCTTGCTCCCGCTCCAACATCTGAATCTGTTGGGATGCCAAGGTGACCATACCGACCTTACGGTATCCCTTGGATGCCAGCAGCGCCACTGCCGACCTCGCCCCCTCGCGATTGTCTATGGTCACATGGCAAATATCCAGGTCCGGGAAATGCCTATCGACCAATACCACCGGCTTACCTTTTGAAACCAGGTCCTCCACTTCTTGCTGCATGCCCGGGGTGGGCACAATGATAAACCCGTCCATTTGGCGATGCTGCATCAAAAAGAGCAGCCGGTTAGCCTTGGACGCTTCGTTTTCCGTGCTGCAGAACATCACGGTGTACCCCGACTGGTATGCCTCCTGCTCGACATGCCGGGCCAGATGGGCAAAGAAAGGGTTGGAAATATCTTCGACAAAAAGGGCTAAGGTATGCGACTGTCCGGTCCGCAATCCCCTGGCCACTTCATTTGGACGGTAATTCAGCCGCTGGGCGGCCTCTTCAATCCTACCCTTCATCTCGGCACTGATCCGCTTCTCCCTGGCCTTCCCGTTTAGGACGAAAGAGACAGTCGTGGTAGATACCCCCACATCACGGGCTATATCCTTGATGGAGACGAGCGGCATGTGATTGAAGCATCAAGCAAGATGCGTATCAGAGATGGATGTCTAACAACCATCCGCAGATGAGGTCAAGAGATCTTCTCCACCTGCATGAAGTTGAGTTCCACGGGCGTGGCTCTTCCGAAGATCTTTACAGTGACCTTTAGCTTCATCTTCTCTTTGTTGACCTCCTCAATGACACCGTTGAAATCGTTGAAAGGACCATCGATGATCTTGATAGGCTCACCTACAATATATGGCTCCATCATGCTGGCACTGCCATCACCCGCCTTTTCATCCACTCGTCCCAGCATTTTGTCCACCTCAGATTTCCGAAGTGGGACAGGATTTTCTTTGCCAAGGAAATGAATGACACTGGTTGTATTGCTGATCGAGGATATCAAATCATCTGTCAATTTACCCTCGACTTCAATCATCACATAGCCAGGATAGAAGTTCCGCTCGCGAACGACCTTCTTACCATTCTGGACTTTATAAACCTTTTCTACAGGTAGAAAAATCTGCCGGATGATTCGATCCCATCCCCTGTCTTTATTTCGGGATATGTCTTTATCGAGGTATTCCTTTACCTTCTTCTCCTTGCCGTTGATCACACGGAGGACATACCATTTCGATTCCTGCTGGGTGGACGCTTCCATCATTTGAAAAGTGAGTAGATGAATTTGAAGACGGTGCTGCCCCCCAGGTCCATGACCCATACCAATCCGGTGATCACCAACGTGGCCACCAATACAATCATCGTTGACTGCTGCAGCTGCAACCATGACGGCCAGCTCACTTTTTCCATTAACTCCTCATAGGAATGCCGGAAATATGACTGCAATTTATTCATAACGTGTCAATGAAAAATGTCTATGTTCCCAAAGCCCGTGCCTACTGTACACGTGCCTTTGGTAGGAAGTGTGCCATGCGGCAGACGTATTTATTTGGCACGGGCACCAGGATTCGAACCTAGATCAAAGGTTTTGGAGACCTCTATTCTGCCGTTGAACTATGCCCGTGTGCAGGGGGCTAAGGTAGGAATTCCAAGGAATCCATACACATTCCCGATGTCAATGATAAGATACCCGGGGGAGCCCGGGTACCTTATGATAATTCCCGACTGTCTTGTGCTCCAAGCCGCTAAATCGACAAGTGGCGCGACAGGACGGGATTATTTCAATATTTCGGTCACCTGACCAGCACCAACAGTACGACCTCCTTCGCGGATGGCAAATTTGAGGCCTTTTTCCATGGCGATCGGGGTGATCAGGCTGACGCTGAGGTTGATATTATCCCCGGGCATCACCATCTCTGTATTCTCAGGGAGCTGTACAGTTCCCGTCACGTCCGTAGTACGGAAGTAGAACTGAGGACGGTACTTGTTGAAGAACGGGGTATGACGGCCACCTTCTTCCTTGCTCAAGACATACACCTCGCCTTTGAACTCGGTGTGCGGAGTGATGGAGCTAGGCTTGCAGATGACCATACCACGGCGGATGTCTTTCTTTTCAATGCCGCGGAGCAATATACCCGCGTTGTCGCCTGCTTCGCCTTCATCCAGCAGCTTGCGAAACATCTCCACACCCGTGCAAGTGGAGCTCAAAGGAGCTTCCATCAGACCTACGATCTCGACGGGCTCACCTACTTTCACCCGACCCCTCTCAATGCGGCCAGTAGCTACCGTTCCGCGGCCTGTAATCGTAAAGACGTCTTCTACGGACATCAGAAAGGGCTGATCGACGGGGCGGGGTGGCAGGGGTACATGGCTGTCGACGGCAGTCATCAACTCATCGATCTTGGCTACCCACTTATCCTCACCAGCAAGGGCGCCAGTAGCAGAGCCTTGAATAATGGGGGTGTTGTCGCCATCGAAGTCGTATTTGGTTAGCAGCTCACGAATCTCCATCTCAACCAACTCGAGAAGCTCGGGGTCGTCGACGAGGTCCACTTTGTTCATGAAAACGACAATGCGGGGAACACCAACCTGGCGGGCCAGGAGAATATGTTCTTTCGTCTGGGGCATGGGGCCGTCTGTGGCCGCTACGACCAGGATGGCACCATCCATCTGGGCAGCACCAGTGATCATGTTCTTGACATAGTCGGCGTGGCCGGGGCAGTCAACGTGGGCATAATGGCGATTCGCCGTCTGATACTCGACGTGTGCTGTGTTGATGGTGATGCCGCGCTCTTTTTCTTCCGGAGCCGCGTCAATCTCATCATACTTCTTTTCTTGTGCCAGACCCCTCTTTGCAAGGATGTTGGTGATGGCAGCAGTCAACGTGGTCTTACCGTGGTCCACATGACCAATAGTACCTACGTTCACGTGAGGTTTGTCCCTCTTAAAAGTCTCCTTAGACATTGTTTCTCGATTTAAATTGTGTTACCCTTATTTCTGCTTCTTTAATCGACGTGGTCCGCTGTGTGGCAGGTCCCGACCGATGAGCCGTTGATGAGAATTGAACTCACGACCTCTTCCTTACCAAGGAAGTGCTCTACCACTGAGCTACAACGGCATGTACCGCTGCTTGGCGGCCTTGCGGAGCGGGAGACGAGGTTCGAACCCGCGACCTATAGCTTGGAAGGCTATCGCTCTACCAGCTGAGCTACTCCCGCATACGGAATCCATAATACCGATGACCATCCGTCCGAACGCCTTTTCGAAAAAAGTCAGTACGAACAAATGGGGTGGGCAGGAGTGGATTCGAACCACTGAAGTCGAAAGACAGCGGATTTACAGTCCGCCCCATTTGGCCGCTCTGGAACCTGCCCCGATATGCCGGGAACGCTGGCTGATCCCAGGCACAGCTTGCCGGTGAACCGGACAATCTGATGGCCTTGAGCCAGAGAAGGGACTCGAACCCCCGACCCGCTGATTACAAATCAGCTGCTCTACCAGCTGAGCTACTCTGGCAGATCCGAATGGGGATGCGCCATCATGCGATCCGTGTGGCTAGACAAAGAACTACCAAAAAATTATATTTTTTGGGGAATGCAAAGGTAATAGAATTCTAATAAATGAAAAAAAACGGCTGTAGGATAATTTCTGAACCCCCGAAAAGCCCGACAGGAGCACAAATAGCTTTATCCTCGGAAAATGCCGCCTCCAACCTATGCGGCCTCCGACTGCTTCTCCTTGAACCGCTTGACCTGTACCAGCAGGGCGTCAAGGGCGGCGTCAAAAGACTCTTCGAACGACTTAGAAGTGTATTTGACGAACAACTCGTGCCCTGGAAGTTTCACACGGATCTCGGCCACCTTGTCCTTGATCTGATGAACGATGTTGTCCAGCTTAAGAAAGACATCCACCTTGGTAATCCGGTCGTGAAGGCTGGAAAGGCGATGCATCTTTCGTTGGATGTGTTCTATCAATTTAGCGTCAGCCTCAAAATGCACGGCATGGATATTCGTAGTCATACGGATGATTTAGGTTAGTCATTCACAAACTTGACTCTTACTGAAAATACACCATCAGCCACGCATTTTTAATATATTATCATACATTTCTGAATTTTTTAACCTGTCCCGGCACTTTCTGAGCGGTCAGCCCTTGGGATGGGCCTTCCGATGGGCCTCCAGGAGTCGAGCGATGCTATTATGCGTGTAGATCTGCGTGGCTGCGAGGCTGCTATGACCCAGCAACTCCCGGACGGCCCCGATATCAGCCCCCCGGTCGGTCAGATGGGTCGCAAAACTATGGCGCAAGACGTGAGGGCCCCGCTTCTCGGAAGTCGTCACCAGAGAAAGATAGCGCCGCACGATCGCATAGGCCGTCCGAGGATGCATTGGGCCCCCAGCTGGCCGCTGGATGACATGCCCGACAGGCAAGCCTGCGGATGTCTGCAAGTCCAAATGTGCCTGCAGCTGGGCAACCAGGGGCGGCCCCAGAGGGATCACCCGCTCCTTGCCACCCTTTCCCATCACACGGAGGGTGGCTGAGCGAAGGTCAAGATCGCGCACCTGCAGCTGCAGGAGCTCGCTGATGCGGAGGCCTGCCCCGTATAGGACTTCCAGCATCGTACGCTCGGTGGAGCCGGTCAACCCTTCAGGGAAGATTATGTCTTCCAACAACCTCCGCATACCTCTTTCCTCAACCTGCACCGGCAGTCGCCGCGGCACTTTAAGCAGTCGAATATCCCGGCAGGGATCCCTGAGGAGGTCCCCATTCCGTCTAACAAAGGCAAAAAAAGACCGGACACAGGAGAGTTTCCGGTTCACCGAACGGGCCTTCAACCCAAGGCCAGAAAGTTCCGCAAGCCAGCTGCGGATGTGCAATGGCTTCGCCTGGAGGGCATTAGGCATCTCATATTGCCCGGAGAGATATTGAAAGAATTGCCGAAGATCCTCTTCGTAGGCAATCAACGTATGCCGGGAATAACGCTTCTCAAAACGAAGATGGCTGATATATGCAGCGGCGGAAGGGCAAACAGAAAACAGCGTATCCATGGCTGCCATGAAGGTACGAAACCCAGCGCAACCATTAAGGCAAATGAGGAGGTCAAGCCTCGATCACACCTGTGGTGATCTGTTGCTTATAGATGGCCTTGAGTACTTCACCGCGGCGCTTTACTGAAGGCTTCTTATAACACTGGCGGTCCCGCAGTTGCAGCAGAATCTTAGCCTTCTCGAATTTCTTCTTGTACTTCTTGAGTGCCTTGTCGATGTTCTCGCAGTCTTTTGAATCGATGATAAGCATGGTGTTGATCCCAATTTTGGACTGCGAAGTTAGGGGCCGGGCTTCAATCTTCCAAACATAGCCGTTGTTTCCCGCCGGATACCGAACTTGCACCCGAAATAAGCCCCATGTTCACCGGTATTGTCGAAGCCATCGGTACCGTGGTAGAGGTCATCCCCACCGGAGCGAACCTCACCTTCTGGATTGATGCGCCCATCTCCCCCGATCTGAAGCCTGACCAGAGCCTTGCACACGACGGAGCCTGTCTCACCGTGGAAGACGTCCAGGGGAGCCGACACCGGGTGACTGCCGTCCGGGAGACCCTGGATAAGACGATCCTCGGGACATGGCAACCTGGGCACCGGGTCAACCTGGAACGATCTATGATGCTCGGCGGCCGAATCGACGGGCACCTGGTGCAAGGGCATGTAGACACCACAGGTACCTGCAGCCAACTGATCGCTGCCGATGGAAGTTGGGAGATGACCTGTATCTTCCCGACGCAGTTCAGCCATCTGGTGATTGAAAAAGGATCGATCTGCATCAATGGCGTCAGTCTTACCGCCTTTTCGGTTGAAGAAGATCGCCTAACGGTCGCCATCATCCCCTACACATGGACGCACACCACCCTCTCCAGCCTCCGCACTGGCAGACCCGTTAACCTTGAATTCGACCTGCTGGGGAAATATGTGGCCCGTCTTCGCTGATAAATCAGCGGAGCAACTGCATCTTGCCGTAGCCATTTCGGAAGTATTGCCCGGTGGCTGCCCCCTCCGGCATCCATTGCTGAAACCGCTCCGAACCAGTCACGAACCGGTAGAGATACACCCCATTTGCCAAGCGGTGTCCGAATGCATCAGTCCCATCCCAATGGAAAGATGTCAGGTTGCGGCCAATCCGAACAGGCCCGATCTCTGCGGCCGTGATCTCCCGGACAATTTTTCCGGTGACTGTAAGGATTTGGATCCTGAGGTCGCGGGGAGGCTCATGACCCGTCACCGTAAATACAAAGGCCGTCGAAGTAGTAAACGGGTTGGGGTAGTTGAATAAATCTGATATCATCGGACGCGTCACCACCTGGAAGCGTATACTGTAATCTGCTGTTCCGGGGGCATTGCCTTTTCGGTCGCGCCCCCGCACAATCAGCTCATACTCGCCATCGCGGACAAATACGGGTTTCCATGCTGCCAGCGCCTTGTTTTCCCCTGAGGGTGGCGGGGCTGCAGGGGTAAACCGCAGGCTGTCAGATCCATAACGGACGGGACGGAGCTGCCCGTCCGGAGATCGGATGGACAACTGCAGCAGAGACGTATCATCCAAGGGGAGGTATCGGCTGTTGTCGGTCAGGCTTACCAGGATGTTCGGCCGGGCGCTCACAATATCTCTATTCAAAATCGGCTGGCCGTCAAAGGTCACTTCCAAAACAGGCTTGAGCAGGTCAGACCGGACATGGAAGCGCTTGTGCAAAATATTATTAAAACGGTACTGCTCTGGAGGCAGATTTGCGGGATTCACCTCCAGGCGAAGGGCATGATCCCCTTCCAGTGCACGCGTATCGATGGTGGCCTGCACGGTCAGCGTATCGCCGGAAGGCAGGGGCCGCAGCACCGGCATGGGAATGGCGCGCGTCACATTGTCTCGGTCTGTCAGTGTCAGCCATGCCCGCAGGCTGTCGAAGCCCGTAGATCCAATATTCCGGAACGACACGGCGAAGGGGTAGGGCTGCCCCTGCTCAACCGTATCGGGTGCAGAGAATCGCAGAGAAGGCTCCAGGGCTCCTTCCGCACGGGGCTCCGCCAGCAACCGCCAGTAGAGGGGCTGTGCGGGCGTGAATCGGAGACTATCTACCGTAGACATCCGGAGCTGAAGAAAGGGGAATTTAGCCGCATCGATGCTAGACAAGATCGTATCTCCACCCATCACCCTAAAAAGCAGCTCTTCCCGCCCTGCCGTATCCTTGCCAATGACATTGATCCAAGATCTGTCGGGCGAGGGCTCTAGCGACTTCGCATCCCACTCTAGCCGGTCCCACCGCTGGGCCGGACCAAACCAGGAGGTCGTCAGGGAACCCCGGTCCAAACCCATCGAAACATCTATCCGTTGGTCAATAAAGACATCCCTGGCATCACCCATAATGCTGACGATGGGAACGGAGGGATCACCCTTTCGGAAAAAGAAGAGGAAGGGCAGGTTGGTCGTGAATCGCTGGATATCAACAAAACCCAATCTGGTGAGTTGATGGAAAAGAGACCTTCCCGGTCCATGCCGTAGGGTGTCGGCCTTCCAAGCATCGACAAACACCGCATTGCTGAGGCTGCCCATGTTGGTGAGCGAGAGATAGCTGTTTCCCGGTAAGGAGTCTAGGAAGTCCATCGCCGACTTACGGCCTTCCCAACTGTCGTAGGGGAATTCAAAAAGATAATCGTTAAACTGGCAAGGGGCGATACTGCCGTAGCGTCCGCGGCCATCTGGCATTAGTCTGTTACGTATCGGCAACAGGCTGATGCTATCATAGATCACAAACTGAAGTGAGGCCGGACGACAACCCCATAGCACATAGTATTTATCATCGACTTGCACATTGATGCGGCTCTTAGGATAGAGCGGGAAGATGCCGGAGCGGATGACGATGGAAGAAGGCTTCTTGCCAAACCGGAACTGTCGGTCGGCATCCAGGGAGATGTCATTGAACGTCGACTCCAGAAACTGATGGTAATGCGATTGCCCATACCCGGGTGGCGAATTTTTCCGGTAGGTAAAGGCATGGACGGGTGCCGGCGAAGGAGATGGTTGTGGCAGCGTCGGCCGAACCCTCCAATAATATACGGTACCCTGCACCGGCACCCATCCGGGCATGGTGAAGCGCAAAAGACCTCCGGAAGAAGCAAAGGAATTAGTAAGCCGCGAGGGAGAGTTAAACAATACCGTCGTATCCAGTTCCGCCTGGTAGGTGCGGACGGGCGCCAAAGGGTCGGCTGTAGATGCCAAGAATTCCAGGCGGTCCGCTCCTAGGATAGCGTGATGATGTGGAAACAGCGGCTTCACCTCGTCATCTACGATCGTGACAGACCTGGAAATGCTGTTGTTTGATTCAGAGAGCTCTGACACCTTCCCCTCGGGGTCTACCTCTACCAGGATGCGGTTCTCACCTTTGTCGCTCAGCGGTCTGACGGGCACGCGGATACGGATAGAATCCTGATAGGCGATGGTGGTGAGCTTCTGCAGCAGCAACTCCCGGCTTCCAGTGGGCAGCTGGCGCCATACGCGAATGCCGACCGTATCTGGCACCGCCTTGCCGATATTAAGTACCCGGATGTCTACATCGAAGCCAGCGTCGGCGACAGAGACCATGGCGGGCTGTATCCGCAGCTGCGGCTCCTCCACCACATAGTCTGGAGCAGCGTG
>Ga0194123_10000839_pt1 | contig 53143 bp, 54 predicted proteins | sample TA2MahsurfametaG_5_FD_155479 | JGI IMG/M metagenome (GOLD analysis project Ga0194123, IMG submission 155479) | Freshwater microbial communities from Lake Tanganyika, Tanzania - TA2015023 Mahale A surface | ecosystem: Environmental > Aquatic > Freshwater > Lake | place: Tanzania: Lake Tanganyika... | reverse complement strand
TACGTGCCAATACCCTATTGGCACCCGCACTTCTTTTTGCGCTTCCAATTTCCAAAATCCGAACATTCTTCTTTATGGACTTCACCAAGACAGCATCTATAACACAAAATTTGATATTCTTTAACGGCATCTGGCTTGGTATCTGGATTAAACATCAACGCTCCCAACCGTTCCTTACATTTAATGTCCTTGCTATCGCATGCTTCTTTTTGGGACTCTAAAAGTGCATCCTTTTGACTGAGCATATCTGCCTTGAAGATTTCTAAGAATGTTTTGCCTTGCTTGGAATTGCCCTCTTCCGCAAAGGTTATTTGAGAAATAAACACGAAAATACTTAAGACCACTTTCCACATTTTATTCTCCAAAAATTGAGACTTTGAAGGGACAATCTTCAAAACTAACCACTTTATCTCCAAAAGATTTTGAATCACCAATGGCAATAAAGCTTATTTTAGAATTTCCTGTTGGGCCAAAGAAGTTATAAAATTTATTGGTAAATCTTATTCCAAAATCATTTAAATCATTAATAATTATCTTTTCCTTAGGGTCATAGATCAACAATGTCTCGTTAGATTTTAACGGGACATCAAACATTAATGTCACTTTACACACAGAGAAAGACTTTTGATTAAGAATGATTGGGGAATGGGAAGAACACTCAAACTTACAGAGTGTTGCCACAGGCAAAAGTGGCCTGTTTGCCCATTTCGTAAGCTCTCTGTACCATTTAGGACATATGTGAGATAAAAGAGCAAAAAACAATGAAATTGATATAATACCAACAATAGAGCCAATGACAGACTCCAAAATAAAGCTGCTCTTTATCTTATTTGAACAGGCGGAATACAATTTTTTAAGAGAGAGTCTCATTTTTTTCAATTCGAATTCATAACATGCTTCTTTATAAGAAGTATGACAGCATTAATGATAATAAGTCGTTAATACAATAATAATCTTTATCTTAGAATTCGCCGGAGACCTTCAAAAAATGAGGGGTGGAGAATATAATCTGACTCCCTTAAACTATAAGAAGAATTAGTTAACGAAAGGGAATAACATTGTTAACCTTTTATATTAATAATAAAGATTACTTACAATCTGTTACCTTTGAGGAAATGAGGCACTCCAAAGCCTCTCCCATATGGGTTGATATATTTGATCCAACTTTGGAGGAAGAAAAATTTCTCAAAAAGCATTTAAAGATTGCGATTCCTAATCTTTATGAAATGAGCGAAATAGAATTGTCCAACCGTCTTTATCAAGCAAACGACTCTCTTTATGTAACTGGAAGCTTTATAAATAATGAGCAAAAAACCCAGGCCATTACTTTTATTTTGTCCAAAAATTTTCTCATAACACTGCGCTATACAGAGTTTTCCTTTTTTGCGCGATATTTAAACTTCCACAAAAAAAATGGTCATGTTGATTTAGATTTTACTGATATTTTCATAGGATTACTCGAAGCCGCTATTGGCCAGATCGCGGATTATATTGAAGAAGTAGGACACTCCATTGACGAGACCACGCGCGTGGTTTTTCATTCAGGAAACACTCTTGAAAAGCACACTTCAAAAGTTAATTTCAAGAAAATTATTCATCAAATTGGAAACAATGGTGACTTAATTTCTAAAACACATGAAAGTCTCATGAGCATCTATCGTATTATAAATTTCATCTCAGAAGCAAAAAAATTTAAATTACGTTCCGAAGACTCTACTAACTTGAAAATTGTTATGAATGACATTCCCCCTTTAAATGACCAGGCAACCTTTCTATCAAATAAGGTAAATTTTCTTTTAGACGCCTGTCTTGGCATGATTAATATTGATCAAAATACCATTATTAAAGTTGTATCCGTTGCTGCTATCATATTTTTTCCCCCGACGCTTGTCGCCAGCATTTATGGAATGAATTTTAAAGCAATGCCAGAGTTGAGCTGGGATTTGGGATACCCTCTTGCACTTGTGCTCATGCTGTTATCAGCTTTGCTACCATTTGTATATTTTAAGTATAAAGATTGGATTTAAGAGTCAACAAGAAACGCCGCGTTTATTAAGCAGGAATCGCGTGCGCCTCCTCTTCTACCAAATTCAGAGAAACTCCAGCGCAATCTATGTCCAAAAGGTTCCTAGCCTGTCGCCAAGATACCCACTGAAATTCCTGATAATCTGGACCTAACACGACAGGTTGATCTTCCAACAAACTACACGTGTGTAGCCAAGTGATTAAACCATCATCTGGAGTTCCTTCAAGAGGTACTTTAACCTTAAGGTGCGTTGCAAAAGTTCCTTGAGGCAAGATCATTTTTTGGGGAAGGATGTTTGTAAGCTTTGAAAGTCCTGTTTCCTCTTCAATCTTTCCTTGCAGTGCCTCGAGCACGCTCTCCCCATGTTGAATTTTGCCCCCTGGTAAATCCCATTTATCATGTCCCTTAGGCTTCAATATGAGCACTTTCCCTTGGGAATTTTGAATAATCATTTTAACGCCTAAATGAAAAAGCTGCTTTTCCATCTATTTTGTTGATCCTTTAAATCTTAAAATTGGCTACTCTTTACTACTTTTATATATTACCTCAGAATGGTAAGTGATAAAAAATAATATTTATTTATCCTGTGAAAATGTCATATGATTAATGAATAAGTTTTATATTTTTAATTTTTTTATATAACTTAATAGTGACCACTTATGAATGCATCTTTATCACAATATTGGCAGCTGTTTATACCTAAATTGTTTGTCTGCTTACGTGAAGGGTATTCATTTAAAAACTTACAAAAAGATATTCCTGCCGGCCTTACCGTTGCTATCATTTCCTTTCCAATGGCCATGGCCCTTGCTATTGCATCTGGAGTTGCTCCTGAAAGAGGCATCTACACAGCCATTATAGCAGGTTTTATAATTTCATTTTTAGGAGGAAGCCGCCACCAAATTGGTGGTCCAACGGGTGCCTTTGTCGTTATCATTTATAATATCGTTCAACAACATGGATATGAGGGGCTTGCGCTTGCAACTATAATGGCAGGCATCATGCTTGTGATTATGGGATTTGCCCAATTTGGATCTATGATAAAATATATGCCATATCCTTTAATTACTGGCTTTACCACAGGTATTTCTGTTGTTATTTTTTCACTGCAAATAAAGGATTTTTTGGGTCTTCCCATCGCTTCTATCCCTTTAGATTTTCTTGGAAAATGGGAAGTATATTTTAATTCTCTAAATACTATTCATTGGCCTACATTTATTATAGGATCAATGACATTAATTCTGATTATCGCTTTACGCAAATTCTTTCCTCGGTGGCCAGGCTTTCTAATTGCCATTGGAGTTTCAGGAAGCCTTGTGTATGTCTTTAACTTAAACGTCGCAACCGTCGGATCTCAATTCGGAACTCTTCCGAATCACTTGCCCTCTTTTTCTCTTCCTAAATTATTAGCTTGGGAAACAGTTGTTACTCTTATCCCCTCTGCTTTTACTATAGCTCTTTTAGCAGGAATGGAATCCTTACTCTCAGCTGTTGTAGCTGATGGAATGACAGGGCGACGGCATAAATCAAATTGTGAGTTGGTTGCGCAAGGTATTGGTAATATTGCCTCTATTCTTGGTGGAGGCATTCCAGCAACAGGAGCTATCGCACGCACTGCAACAAATATAAAATCTGGGGCTCTGTCTCCTCTTTCAGGAATATTCAATGCTCTTTTTGTGGGAGTGTTTTTAGTAGTTTTATCCCCCTTTGCACGATGGATCCCTCTTGCGAGCCTCTCAGCTATTCTCATTATTATTGCCTGGAATATGAGTGAATCAAGGCATTTTTTATACCTGATGCACGCCCCTAAAAGTGACAGAGCAATTTTACTCTCAACCTTTTTTTTAACAATCTTTGCGGATCTTATTGTTGGGATTCAAGTTGGCATTGTTCTGGCAGCGCTTTTATTTATGAAGCGCATGAGCGACGTAACTGAACTTAAATACGGTGTGCCGCTATTACAGGGAGATGAGGAGGAGATTGATGGAATGATAGAAACTCCGTATGGAGAAGTCCCAGAAAATGTTGAAGTTTTCCAAATTAATGGACCTTTCTTTTTTGGAGCAACAACACTTTTGAAAGATACTCTTGCTCAAGTCCATCCGCAGACAAAAGTTTTCATTCTGCGATTGCACAATGTTCCCTTTATTGACGCAACAGGAGCACGAGCCTTAGAAGAATTCATCATCAGGTGCAACCAAGTTGAAATTACTGTTATTCTAGTAGGCATACAAAAACAACCTTCGCATGTCCTAGAACAGATGAATCTTTTGAAAAAGGTTAGAGTTGCTAAATCTTTAAGGTCAGCCTTTTATCTTTCTAGTATCGATGACACAAAACAAACGTAGAAATGCACGTATTTATATTTTGTAGGATATGGGGAGAGTTAAAATTATTGATATTCATAGAAGATAAAATGAGATGACACCTATTTTTAAACTAATTCTCTTTGCTTTTATAATTGTAAAAACATGCTATTCCACAGAAGAAGGTGACGCCTCCTTTGCTGCCGCCTTGAGGGAGTTACGTACAACGCCTCAATCCACCATAGCTCCGTCTCAAGCCTTTAAAAACTATATGTCTGAGATAGGACTGGGAACCGAAGCAAGTATAAAACCAGCTGTCATTCTCCTTCTAGACAATTATCAAAATTTTTCAAATGAGGATTTAAAAACATTTCTGAGCACCCATTCCGTAATTGCATATTTAAAGAGAGCAAACACAGGACTAGAGCCAGCCTATGCACGCATTCTGCTTGCGCTCTCCCTTTTCCATGGGTGGGGTCTTCTGCAAGATCAGCCTCATGCATATAGGCTCGTCACTCAAGAAAAAGACTTAGGCCCGCCTGGTCTTGAGCCTTATTTAAGGTGGTGCTTTTTCAAAGAAAGTGGGTGGCGCTCGGATATTCGAAAATCACAAAAAGGGCATCATAACGATCTCTCAGTTCTTCAATCTTTAATTGCGAGCGCTTTAAGAAAATTTGAACCAGCTCAAAGAGAACTTCAACGTGTCGCAGAATACTCCGGCTTGCTCTTTAATATGAAACCTATCTTATCTGGCTTAGTCCTACCGCTCACTATAGAGAGCGCTCCTATAGAACCTGGTATTCCCTCCACATCCCTCCTTGAAGTTACACGTTCCAATGCCGATCATTTTTATGCGCTCACCGCACTTGCAACCTATCTTGCGCGCAATGGGGAAAGGCAACCTCTCGCAAACTTTAATGCTGCACAGAATGTGTCATTTCAAGCCACACCTGCCCCTCATCGTTTACGAGATGTATGGAGTCACACCCTTGCTCTCTTGAGAGATGAACAAAAAGAGGCGCACACAAGGGGCATAAATCTTTTTGTAAATTTCCATTCTCTGCAAAGAGATCCTATTGCAAGAAGCCTTTATTTTCCCTTGGAAGGAAAACAAGATGTGGATCTCTATATAGTACATCATATAGAAGAATGGTTTAAGACTGAATTACCTAAGTCACATGATAAGATTGATCATTTTTTTAAAAGCTTGAGAGATATAAAAACTCTTCATGTTCAATTTCAAATCGTTGCGCAACTCCAGCGTCTTCGCAGTCACCTTGCCACAATGGGACCAACAGCTGGAACTCTGCTGACAGCTCTTCTTAATTCAGGCCCTTTAGGAATTGTATTAATGCAAATTGAACATGATCTATTTAAACATCAACCTCCATCCGTTGATGAATTTATTCAGTGTGTGTGTATAGGTCTTTCTCAAGCGCGCACAATTGCTGCATTATCTCTAGCTCACCGCGCTGATCACAAGGGAACTTACGAAGAAGAAAAATTTTACGCTAAACTTTTTCGCGATCTTTTTTTCTTACCTCTTAAAGATGCCCCCCTAGACCCTACCCACGATGTGAACACTTGCATGAAACCTAAACACACCGCACTCGCATTCTTTAAAGGAGATGGACCAAGTAAAGGCTGGGCTGATCCAGAAACATTCATCACATGTACTTATGAATTTATTCATTCAAAACCAGAAGTAGTTATTCAATGGTTAGTAAAAAATATGGATGCACGCATAAAAGCTAAACTTGAGCAAAGCGATGCCCCTTTAGTGGAACGTCTCTGGAAACTGGTGGCAACAGAAGACAGGAAAGAAATTAAGAAAGAAATTATCCCCCTCCTTTTAATGCATGAACAAATTAATTACTTAGCTGACACCCCTGATTATAAGTGAGTTAAATGTCCAAAATCTCTGCCATTTTGAGAAAATAACTTGGGTCTTCGTTGTCTTCTAAAGCCCAGCATGCTGACAGAATACTTTCCACAAAACTCCATTCACGAAGGCGACTTTTTTCTATGTTTAAGAGAGATGAAAATTGGTCAATACGTTGATTAATTATATGATGAACATTGGATAGATTTAATAGATCTGGAACAGGATTTCGCACGAAAGCCCCTACTTCAAAAGCTGGTTCTCCCCATACGCCTTTGGGGTCGATGGCAACCCAGCCTTCCTCAAACGAAAGAATATTCTCATGGTGGAGATCTCCGTGAAGAAGAACGGCTTTCTGTGATGTTTTGAGAAGGCGGGCTGCCAAAGATCGAGCTTTTTGCAGAGGAGTGTGAGGGATATTAGGTGAAGAATCTAAACCACTCAACCATTCATGCAGAGTGGGGAAGGAAGCATCTCCAGAAGAGGAGGATGCCTTATGAAGAGAACTCATAACATCGACCGCCTTCTCAACAGCCTTCAAATCATCATGCGGAAAATAGGATTTAAGAGAAATGCCAGGGAGGACACGCCCAATCAAGAGCGCTCCCTTCTCAACGTCCACCTTATGAAGGGAAACGCAACCATGACCCTGAAATGCCTTGAGAGCTCGCGCTTCACGTTCAATACCTTGTCTGTCAAAACCAACTTTTAAAACCAACGGTTTGATTGTTGAAAAATACACAGCATTATATGATGGATTATCCCAAGCACTAAGCTCCCCTAACTCCCACTGCTCTGCTAATTCGTGTATTAGGTGAGGTAAATGATCAAGCCAAGTCCGTCCATCACTTCCATAAAGGGAGATCATTTTTTTATTAAAAGAATTCATGCCACTCTTAATTATGAGATTTGCCTTCTTCAAAGAGAGCTTTAAAAAAATTACCCTTCTTCGTCCATATCAATTTTTTGAGGATAAGATTTGACTGGAGAAATGGGATCTTGAACATGCGATTCGTCTGCAAGCTTCATAGCAGAATGAACATCTCTATTTACCGGACCTTCTTCCTCTTCATGCATAGGAACTCTCCCCTCAAGGGGATCAGGACAATTCTTTTTCGTTGCATCAGGACAAATCAAATGGCAGTTATCTGCTATTTCTGCATCCTTACAATTCTTGGGAGTACAAGCAGTTTTACAAAACTTAGTTAACTTATCATGCGAAGTATTTATGGCTTTTTTAGATAAATGATGCCACTTTTTATGGAACTCTTCTGCCTGTTTGAAGCCTTCCATTAATTGAGCTCTTTTTTTATCAGGGATAACACTCTTCTTACTTTTTTGAGGTTTTTTCAAGTCACTGAAAGGACTCATCCTGTCCTTTATTTCACTTGTAGGACCCTTCATCAAAGGGGCTTCATCTTCAACACCTAACCCGACAGCTTCATCTGCTTCATCCACGGTGGGTTCATTGTCAATATCATCTGCTTCCCCTACTATAGCATTCTCCACCGCTCTTTCCCGTTGAGGTTTGGGCTTTGGCTTTGTAGCTGCTTCAAGGTACCCGAGATTCATGCAGAAAATGAGCAGCAAAGTAACCTCTATAAATTTTAAAAGTACCTTTACTTGTCTCATAGAGTGTCCCATTTATCCCTAAAAACACATATCTTTACATTAACGGAAAATGATTCCTTTTCTAAAGGATATATTAGAAAATTGAGAATAGCAATAAAGTGATATGAGCCTGTCTCTTGCAGGAATATATTAAATCCAGTATATATCGAGCAAAATATAGAGGGTTCGTTTAGTGAAATCGTCAAATTCTCTTCCTCTTCGTATAGGAACACGCGGCAGCGCTTTAGCTCTAGCTCAAGCTCATTTGGCCTTAAATCAGCTGAAAAAAACTTTTCCACAAGATCCTGTAATACAAAATGCTCATTTAATCCCCATTACCACAACGGGTGACCGCATTACAGATCGACCCCTTTCTGAAGTAGGAGGAAAGGGCTTATTTGTGAAAGAAATTGAGCAGGCTCTTTTATCCCATGAAATTGATCTGGCTGTTCACTCCTTAAAAGATATGGAGACGACTTTACCTACTGGCTTGATAATTGGAGCCACTCTTAAAAGAGAAGAAGCGCGTGACACACTCATCAATCTTAAAAATTATTCTTTAGAAACACTTCCCTCTGGGAGCATAATTGGCACTTCCTCGCCACGGCGCACAGCTATCGTTCTCTCCCTTCGTCCAGACTTAATCTGTGTGCCTTTAAGAGGTAATGTGGATTCACGTCTTCAAAAGCTTCAAGAGGGAAAAATGGATGCAATCATTCTGGCTTTGGCAGGATTACAGCGCCTTGGGCGCCAAGATGAAGCAACATACACATTTTCACCCAACGAAATGATCCCTGCTGTCGGACAAGGAACTCTCGTTCTAGAATGCCGACAAGAGGATCAACGCACACAAAACTATATTTCTCTCCTAAACCATGTCCCTTCGGAACTTTGTAGTATTGCCGAGCGTGCCTTCCTTAAAGGACTGAATGGAAATTGCAAAACACCCATTGGTGGGTATGCAACTTTACAAGAAGATGGAAAAATATGTCTAGAAGCCTTCATTGCATCTCCTCAGGGTAAACCTCTTTATAGAACCACGCAGGTGGGAGAAGATGCATCATTGTTGGGATTATCAACCGCAACACAGCTTAATGAAATAGCCGGGCCCCATTTTTGGGATTTTGCATGCACATCTTAATTACAAGACCAGTGGAAAACGCCATTCCTTTAGCAACCAAGCTGAAAAATCTAGGACATCAAGTCCTCATTGACCCCCTCTTAAAAATTATTCCACTGAAAGTGCAGCTCCCCCCTTTACAAACATACCAGGCAATTGTTGCAACTTCGCAACACGCGCTCTATAGCTTTTCACATCTTACGACAGAGAGAGACATTCCTCTATGGTGTGTAGGTTCTGAATCAGCCAAGGCTGCGAAAAGCTTAGGGTTTAAAAATATTCATGAAGCCTCTGGTACTGCACAAAACTTAGTTGAAAGATTAATTGAAACAATCAAACCATTCGATGAAAAATCCATCCTCCATATATCTGGAGATGTTATCCGCGTCGATATTGTTTCCATTTTGCTGAAAAATAATATCTCAGCAGAACGCATTATTCTTTATAAAAGCGAAGCGTCTTCTTCTTTCTCAAACGAAACACGTCATGCCATAGAAAACAAATTCTTAGATGCTGTTTTATTTTTTTCTCCCCGCACTGCTCGTATTTTTTACAATTTATGTCACTCATTGAAGATTGATCATTTCTGTTCATCTCTAATTGCGGTATGCTTAAGCAAGGAGATAAAAACAGAAATACAAGGATTACCTTGGAAAAAAATTCAAACTGCAAAAAAAACATCAACAGACGATTTACTATTGACGCTGATGATGGCAGACTAACAATGATTTTTAGGTTGTTTAGGAGTCTTTAATGTCAGATGAATCTGTACCTCCATCGTCAGAAAATGACAGCGCACCTTCTAAGTCCTGGAAGTCACGCATCCTAGGACTTTTCAATCCCTTCTGGCTCTCTATCTTTGGGGGATCCGTTTTAATTTGCTCACTTCTCATTTGTTTTTCTCCAGGACACATAATTTTTCCAAATGCTCAAGAGATCGTTGCCTTAAAAGAACAAACACGCGTGTTAAACGAACGTCTTTCTTCTATAGAAGCATCGGAGAAAGTACAACAACAACCAACCGATAATGGTGAACAACTTGCAACCTTGGAACAGCAGGTTGCACATATCCTTCAACAAATAGAATCTCTCCAAACTCCCCAAGCCTCAGAGGAATCCTCAAAACAGGTCGAACTCTCTAAATCTCTGGTAAAGGATTTACGTGCGATCTCTGAAACACAAGAAATATTAAAGAGCGCACTTTTGTTTTGGCATTTAAAAGCAAAAGTTCTATCCAATCATCCTTTCGTTGAAGAATTAGCTGCATTTCAAGCTGCTACAAAAGAAACAGAGGATTTATCAATTCTTGAAAAATATAAAGAATCAGGATTGCAATCTCTTAAAGAAACTGCCGAAACTGCTGCAGTAGAAAGTCATCAAAGTTCTTGGTGGGGACGCATTAAAGCAACTGTTCGTTCCCTTATAAAAGTTGAAAAAATTGATGCAACAACCCTCTCCCTTCCAGTTTATACAGAAGATCGTCAGGCCATCGAAGATCTTTTAGCACATCTTGACCGAACATATGTTCAACAACTCAGCGCCCTTACCTCTTCACAAACCACTCAATCCGGAGATGCATTATGATGGTACATTTCTTGCGTGGATTTGTTTTTATTATTAAGCTTACACTTTTAGTTGTTCTAGCTGTACTCTTAGCCCAATACCCTGGTGAGGCTCAACTTACTTGGTTTGGTTATCGCATAGATATGAGTATGGGTCTCTTGCTTGCTTTCCTATTGCTTGGTGTTGCGTTCATCCTTGTTGTTGCTGGCATATGGAGATTCTTCTGGCGGTTACCTATCTTGTGGGCAGAACATAGAAAAAATCGACGTCAACGGAAAGGTGAAATGGCATTGCTAGAAGGCATTAATGCCATTGCTGCCGGCGAATTCTCTGAAGCGCATCGTCTTTCAAAACGTGCAATTACATATAACGCACAACAACCTCTCAATCTTCTTTTATCGGCTCAAGCAGCGTATATGTCAGGAAAACTTGAGGAAGCAAACACTCATTTCCTTCAAATGACAAAACATAGTGCAACTGCTTTTTTGGGATTAAGAGGTTTAATTTTACATGCACGTTATACCAACAATTGGGAACTCATGCGCCAACATCTTCAAGAGGCTTTAAATATACGCCCACGCTCTCCCTGGGTGTTACAACAATTATTGGAACTTGATCTGCGCTTAGGCTCTCTTGATAATGCAAGCGCAATTGTTGAACAAATGCAACATCGTCAGCTTCTCTCAAAACCTGAAGGTCGTCGTCGCCAAGCTCTCATCCATTGGATGAAAGCCAAAAGTGCAGAAATAGCTGGCGATGAAACTCTCTTTATTCAGAAAGCAGCAAGCGCTCATTATGAGGCACCTGAAATTTCAACCATTGCTGTTCGCTTAGCCGACCATTACCACAAAAACGGGAAAACTTCTAAAGCACAAAAAATATTGATGAGTGGTTATGCTCATTGTCCACACATAGACTTTGCAAATCAACTTTCTATCATTAATTCAGGAAGCAATCCTCTTGATTATTATCGTGAAGTTGAAAAGCTTGTGAGTGGTGCGCCTAATCATCCTGAATCTCTTTATATTCTCGCTAAGGCTGCACGAGAGGCAAAACTTTGGGGGCAATCGCGTCATTATTTGAATTTGCTTAAAGCAACTTCTTACTCACAGCGTGTATGTCATCTTATGGCGGAAATAGAAGAGGCTGAAAATCCACACCAAAATAATCAAGCCTCTGTATGGCTTGAACGTGCTGCATCAGCACCAACTGACCCAACATGGATTTGTGAAAGTTGCAGAACAACAACTCCAACATGGCACCCCATTTGTCCAACATGTGAAGGATTTGATAAAATTTCTTGGCAATCTTCATCAGCTCCTTTAGTTTTAGACCATAAGGAACCGACACCTTTATTAGGATAGAGTTAATGCACTTATTCTTCTGGAATATTTTATAGGAAAAAAAATGCTTGCACCGAGTCTTCCCTTAAATATCTCAGATCATCCCCATGGCCTCCGCACATTTAATATTTTGGAAAATTTTTTATATGATAAATTTGAACGCATAAAACGCTTAGCAATGAATTTGTTTGAGGTTCCACACGTTTCTGTAAGTCTGATAGATGAACAATGCCAACTCAATAAATCTTTCATTGGGGCAGAAGTTATTGAGGCTCCCTATGAAATTTCTTTTTGCGAGCACGCCATATTACAAGATGATATTTTTTTTATCCCTGATACTTTACTAAATGAGCAATTTTGTAAGAGCCCATATGTTTTAGGCACACCCCATATTCGCTTTTATGCAGCTTTTCCTATTTGGATTAATCATCAAAAAGTAGGGATCATTTCTCTTGTTGATCATAAGCCTCGCTATTTTTCACCTGATCAACTTTTCTTACTGAAAGATATTGCAGGCCTGATTGAAACAGAAATTCAAAATTATACAATTTCAACAGATAAAGGCAAATTAGCCTCAGATCTTGACCAAGCTCGTATGGCATCAATGATTGATTCCTTAACAGGACTTTGGAATCGCCAAGGAATGTATAATATTCTCAAATCTCGCATGGATGAATACCAAAAAATTGGTGCGCCTTTCACAGTTGCAATTCTTGATATTGATAATTTTAAAAATATCAATGATACCTATGGTCATGATTCAGGCGATCATACTTTAATGACCATTGCAAAAACACTCATAGCAAGTTGCAGAGAAACAGATGGTGTCTGTCGATGGGGAGGAGAAGAATTCTTACTCCTTATTAATGAATCCAATTTAATGCACGTGACCGAAATTGCTGAAAGAATTCGCCTCACTCTTGAATCGGCTGTTGTTTTTATAGGCGCTCACTATCCTTTAAAAATTACTGTCACCATTGGTCTTTCTTGCATATCAGAGAATAGCCATCCCACGTTAGAAGATTTGATTAGCAAAGCAGATCAAGCCCTTTACCAAGGAAAACGATCAGGTAAAAATAAAGTTGTTTTGATTTAAGGAAGCAATTTAATTTCTTCTTTTACCATCTGAAAAGAGATAAGAAAAAGCATTTAATTTGTTCTAAAATTATGGTGACAAATTAAGGTTTATTTTTTTTACATCTATCTAGTTCATCTAAAATATTCTGCAGCCATAGCCATTTCAGCACGATTTTTTTATCTGTGTTATTTATACCTGCTTGAATATACTTATTAATCATGCATTTACTCTCGGTGCTTAAAGCAGGATATAGGTGTATTCTACCTTCATCTTTTCTAAATGTTTGTTGATTTTTCCCCTTTTTAAGTATGGGTATAAGGAATTCTTTATATTCTTCTATAACTTTTTCTGTAAGATAAACTGTAGGATTTTCGAGTTTATTTTCTAACTCAACTGCCTCTATAAAAGCTTTACCAACAAAGTAATTGTCTTCATGACATAAAGGACCAATATGTATAACTCCTCGAGTCAAAAGCCCCAAATTTTCTAAAATTATACGTTGAATTTCTTGGGCTTTTTGAATAAAAGGAACGATATTTGTTTTTCTCAGACCATCTCTAAATTGGGGAGGATCATCTTCAAAGTATTTCTCTTCTATTAATAGTGGATAGCTCACTAAAATAGAATCAGAAAACATAGTAGATTGAAAATTATATGAAATAATCTTTCGATTTTTTGAAACAGTATCTAACAATATTTGAGGCAACTTGGCGTTTTCTTCTTCTGTGATATCTTTAGTTTTTTCTTGTTGAGTATATTTTTTTATAATTTCAATGTAGATACTCCTTACAATATCTACTTCATCAGCAGCCAAACTTTTAATGTAATTAGAAAAACCAAGAATATCAATATAAATTAAAATTCTAGCCTGCATATTATGCTTTAACACATCATTATTTTTTATTGAAACATATAATAATTTTAAACAAGAAAAAGTTAACAATGAATTAGCATTAACAGAAGAAAAGATTGATTTTGAATATACATTTTAAAATGATTAATTTACATGCTTATTATTTTTTGCGCCATTAAAAGAATATCTTTTGCCACAGGTGCTGCTGCCTTTGCGCCACTCCCCCCGTGTTCTACGAGAACAGATGTCACAAAGCGGGGATTTTTCAAAGGCGCATACCCAACAAAAAGAGCATGCTCACGCGTATGCCACGGACGATTGGCACTGCTTGCCAATCCTTGCTCCCGATCTCGCTTGGTAATACGTTGAACTTGGGTTGACCCTGTCTTTCCTGCCATTTCGAATCCTTCTTCAGTAATGCGACTGGCGTAAGCTGACCCACCTGGTTCGTTAACAGCTCTTTCCATGCCCGAACGAACAAGCTGCAAATGTTCCACATTCAAACCCATATCCTCTGGCGCTTCTAAATTATTATCGGCAACCAAATTGGGATGAATTGTTTTTCCTGTAACTAGTCGCGCGGTCATGACAGCCAACTGAAGAGGTGTTGCTAAAACATAGCCTTGACCAATGCTTGCGTTATAGGTTTCTCCTAACATCCAAGATTTACCAAACACGCGCGTTTTCCATTTGCGAGAGGGAATTAGTCCAGGCTTCTCTCCAGGTAAATCAATGCCCGTACATTCTCCCATTCCAAAGCGTTTTGCCATATTTGCCATCCCATCAATACCTAAAAGCTTGCCCACCTGGAAAAAATAGACATCACATGATCGGGCAATTGCTGCTTCAAGATTAAGGGTTCCATGTCCACCGTGCTTCCAGCTGTGGCAATGAAAGGCATGGTCTCCCAAAGTTATATAGCCTGTACAACAAAATGATGTTGAGGCCGTAATAACCCCAGCTTCTAAAGCTGCAAGAGCAACCATCATTTTAAAGGTGGATCCTGGCCCATATTGTCCTGTTAAAACTTTATCATTAAGAGGACGCAAAGGATCATTGAGAAGTGTGTCCCACTGCACTTTCGAAATACCTTCCGAAAATAAATTTGCATCAAACCCTGGTATTGAAACATAACTGAGGGTCTTCCCAGTATTGGCATCTAAAATTATAGCTGCCGCGCCCTTTTCAAGGGATAAGCGTTGCGCAACAGATTGCTGCAATTCCATATCGATCGTTATAGGAATATCTTCCCCCTTAACACTCGGGGTGGTGGAAAGCTCACGCACAATACGGCGTACTGCATTAAGTTCAACTTGCTTAACACCAGGCATCCCACGCAGTTTCATTTCATATGTTTTTTCTACACCTGATTTTCCAATGCGCATTCCTGGAAGCTCGAGCAGAGGATCGCCATCTAATTCATTTTCGGAAACTGCTGCTACATACCCTATGCAGTGACACGTCTCCAATCCATAGGGATAGTAGCGGTTTTGCCCTTGCTCAACATCCATTCCAATAAGGTCAGGCAAATGGAGCTCCAGGCGCGTGACCTCATCCCAGGACAGCCCTTCTTTTATCGTCACTGGGACAAATCTTGGTTTTCTTTTTAATTCCTTGCTGATGCGTTCGATGTCATTGTCATCAAGCCCTAAAAGGGACTGTATAGAAGATAGTAATTGATGCAAATCCTCAATTTGATCGCGGACAACAGTTGCCCGATACGTATTATGATATGTTGCAAGAATTTTTCCCCGCGCATCAATAATTTGACCTCGAGACGGAGCAATAAGACGAGAATATAAACGATTTTTATCTGAAAGAGTTTGGTAGTGGTCTCTTGAATAAATTTGAAGATAGCCTAAACGCCCTAATAAACTTGACAAAAGAATTCCTTGCGCCCCCCCTAAGATCAAGGCACGCCTTGTAAAGAGCTGCTGCTTATCTTGAGAGGACATAAGATTTATATCTCTCTACTTTATGAGCCTTGAAACTTTTTTCACTTAAGCAGCCTGTTCCATCTTGGAACCCGCACGACCCGATGGAACCATGCCCAAAGCATGAAGATAAAGATCTAGCAACTCTTCCTGCTCCATTAAATCTTCTTGTTTCATTTTGCGCAGCTTTAAAACTTGCTTCATGGTTTTCACATCAAAACCATTGGCCTTAGCTTCCCCAAAAATTTCCCTAATGGATTCTAAGAGTTCCCTCTTTTCTTCTTCTAGACGCTCCACTTTTTCAATATATTGGCGTAATTGACCGGACGAGACGACTTCAAACGACATACTTTTTCCCCTTTCATGAAAACAGATTTAATTTACATTATGATAGGAATCAGGTATTTGAATTAACAGTCTTCGACGCTTTTTGCAACTCATTTAAGATATATTTTGTAAATATTTGTAGGAGAACTGTGTATTATAAGCATTGCGAGCTTTCCCATGTTACTCAATCTATGGTATACATCCTTATCTAGAGAGAAGGAAATTTTGTGACTATAAAAATTTTGCAGGAAAATTGGCAGCAATGGCGCGAAGCCGGCATGCACGCAAAAGCTTGGCCTTTTGAAGAAGCCCGGCGTATTCTTCACCGCATCCATAACCAGACACCTTCAAAAGGATACGTACTCCTGGAAACTGGCTATGGACCCTCTGGCTTGCCGCATATTGGAACATTTGGAGAAGTCGCACGCAGCTGCATGGTCCGTCACGCTTTTCAAGTCCTAAGTGATATTCCGACACGCCTCTTTGCTTTTTCAGATGATATGGATGGACTTCGTAAGGTCCCCGATAATGTCCCCAATCAAGCGATGCTTGCACAGCATATAGGCAAGCCACTTACCCAAATTCCTGACCCATTTGGTCGCTTTGAAAGCTTTGGGCATCATAATAATGCCATGTTGTGTCAGTTTTTAGATTCATTCGGGTTTGATTATGAATTTCAAAGTTCCACTGAGTGGTATAAGAGTGGACGATTTGATGAAACATTAAAGCTTGTTCTTCAACATTATGATGAAGTAATCGCTGTCATTTTACCCACCCTTGGTGAAGAGAGACGGGCAACTTACAGTCCATTTCTCCCTATTTGTCCCCAAACGGGGCACGTCTTACAAGTTCCCATCATTAGCCGAGATATGGAGGCCTTCACCGTTACGTATCTTGACCCAAAAACTGGCCAGACTGTTGAAGTTCCCATAACAGGAGGGCATTGTAAGCTTCAATGGAAAGCAGACTGGGGAATGCGGTGGCGCGCCTTTGATGTTGATTATGAAATGTCTGGCAAAGACCTCATTGATTCTGTACGCCTGTCGAGTCAAATCACGCATATTTTAGGAGGACGCCCTCCTGAGAATCTAACCTATGAGCTGTTTTTAGATGAGCATGGTCAAAAGATATCTAAATCAAAAGGAAATGGTCTGACCATCGAGGAATGGTTGAAATATGCCCCTTGGGAGAGCTTATCCTACTATATGTATCAGTCTCCTCGTAAAGCTAAACGTCTTTATTTTGATGTGATCCCGCGCCATGTGGACGATTATTTGACATGGGTAACCAAGTACACAGAACAACCAACTGACCAACAGCTTGAGAATCCTGTTTGGCATGTTCATGCAGGACATCCTCCTACATTAGAAAGCTCCCTTACATTCACACTGCTTCTAAATTTGGCCTCCGTGTGTAATGCTGAAGAGGCCTCTATTTTGTGGGGATTTGTGACGCGTTATCAACCAACAGCATCTCCCGAATCTACGCCCTTTTTAGCACGTCTCATCGACCATGCAATTCACTATTATCATGATTTTATTCTCCCCTCTAAAGTTTATCGCTCTCCCGATGACAAAGAAAAAGCGGCCTTAATTGAATTAAAAGAAACATTAAGGACACTTGGGCCAAATGGTGACACTGAGGAGCTTAAAACGCTCGTTTATGAGATCGGTAAACGCCACTCTTATGAAAATTTACGCGATTGGTTTTCTATGCTCTATCAAGTTTTGCTGGGACAACCAGAAGGACCGCGCATATGGTCCTTCATCGCTTTGTATGGCGTCAAGGAGACCATTGCTCTCATTGAAGAGAAAGTAAATCAGTCTCTTGATACACCTAGCCAGAGAGTAAAATCATGACAAATACAGCTCTTGCCGCCTCCCCTTCGCTCGTGCGCAGGCTTTATGATTGGACGATTCAATCTGCCAATACGCCTAAAGCTGTTTGGATTGTCAACCTTGTTTCTTTTGCTGAGAGCTCTTTTTTCCCCCTCCCCCCTGATCTCATGCTCATTCCCATGATTTTAGCTGATAAAGCAAAAGCATGGTGGCTTGCTTTTATGTGCACACTTTCTTCTGTTGTGGGGGGTCTTGTCGGATATGCCATTGGGTACTTTTTATATGAAACTCTTGGAGAATGGATTATTCAAACGTATCACTTACAAGACGCCTTTGGCCGATTTCAAAATGATTTCCAGACATGGGGATTTTGGATCATTGCCCTTAAAGGGTTAACACCCATTCCTTTTAAACTGGTGACCATCGCAAGTGGCGTAGTTGGCTTGAAATTAGCCCCTTTCATCGTTGCATCCATTATTGCACGTTCTTTCCGCTTTTTTCTGCTTGCCGGTCTCCTTTGGTATTTTGGAGAATGGGCCCGCACGTTCATTGAACGATTTCTTCCCTGGATTTTGGGGGCAGTGCTTATCACATTAGTTTTAGGGTTTGTCGCTCTTAAAATGTTAGCAGGGTAGCCTTTAGACCACCCTGCTTTTAATGTTTCTATACTGCTTTAGGTAAGCATCAGTCCTAAAGAAGTTCGTATCGCTTTAAACATTGTTTATTGATCCTTATTAAGAAAAAATACAGCTCCCTTCACTGTGGTGGTTCTCTTATGCTCCCTTGATTATACCCCCTACTAAGAGTAATGTTTAAATAAGACTGTGGCGTGCGTCTAAAGGACATGTCACGTTACATGGCAAAAGAAACTTACAATGTGAGAAGTGATGAGGTAAGCAATTATGAAGTGTGCATATATGAACAATCTCTGCGCCAAATTGTCGACCAAACATATTCATTATTTTCTCATTCTCATCTCTGTTCTGTCTCTTGGTTTTGCCTATGGAGCAGAATATGGGTTTAAAATTTTACCCTGTGAGTTTTGTCTTTATGAACGGTGCATTTATGCAGGACTCATTGTTGTTGGTCTCTTAAGTTTAAAAACCCGTTTCTTCTCTGACCACAAAGGGGTTTTAGCCCAACTTCTTGTATTATCAATCGGCATTGGTCTCACCTTTTATCATGCTGGCATGGAACAACATTGGTGGGCAGCTCCTAAAAGCTGCTCAAGCATTCAAAATGCTATGACCTTAGAAGACTTTCGTAAGCAACTTCTTCAAACCCCTCGTCCGCGGTGTGATCAAATCTCTTGGGCCTTATTTGGAATTTCTGCCACGGTGTGGAATCTCCTGCTTCAAGCCGGGCTTGCTTTTTTAACTTCTTTAAGTCTTTATCTACCTAATAACACTCTTTCTGATCAAAACTAAGAAGTCATGGAAGATATTTTTGAAACTTTAAAAAAACAATATTACATTCAGCTTCCCTTCCCCATGGATCGCACAATTTTAGAAGATGCTATCACTGCATTTTTTAAATTTTTAGAGGAGCCGGACTCTATTAAAAATCATATTGACTTTACAATTGCGCCCCTCCACCGGCGCGGGGATGTGGGATTTAAACGCCGTAATTCAGATGATCATATTTATAATGACAATAAAGACTTCTTTCACTTTCATCCCGCAATTTTTAAAAAGTATGGACCCTTTCTCAAAGAGAATCCGGTTGTGAATGACTTTGTCACAAAAGCACAACCGATTTGGGACTTGGCCTATAAAACAGTTTACCAAATTTTAAAATCCCTTGAATTGAAATTCCCTCATCTCACATCAAAAGTTTTTGACACGGACCTTGTCCACATCCAACTAAGATTTTTAAAATATGAATGGCGAGAATCAGGAAAAAACCTGGCAAAACCACATTTTGATGCTGGATCTTTTACACTCGCCATTTCAGAAAGTTGTCCGGGTTTGAGAATTGGAAGCTGCCCTGACGATTTACAACTCATCACCCATAAAGACGGCCATGCCATCTTTATGCTTTCAAGCAATCATAAAACCATCATGGATACGGATGAGCTGAAACCAGGGTGGCATGATGTTATTCAAATTGACGAAACTGTTATTGGCAGCCCCTTATCACGCTGGGCCATCGTGGCTTTTATTGAAGCCCATGGAGTAGCCGCCCTTTCCAGAACAGAAACCCACAAGTGGTATACTGAATCGGCTGCATAATTCTTGATTGCCTGATTACTTCGCAAAAACCTTCGGAAGATCTTTCCACCGTGTTGTATAGGCGGGAGATACATTCTTTTTTCCATCTCTCCATCTTGGTTTGTTTCCGCAAGCCGCTAAGGACACAGTCCCACTCCCGTACCGCTTATTAAGAGAGTCCAATGCCTGAAAAAGCTCTTTACGCCCTTGATCCTCTGTTGGAAGAGAAGAGAATAAATCAAATTGAACATTGTCCTCTTGTGATAAAAGATCAAAGGCCATCACCCCTGCTTTATGATACCCAAAACCTTCCTTAAAAATATCTTCCAATGCCCGTGTACATGCTTTGACAAGATTAATATCATCTTCCACCGGATTCGGAAGAGTGACCACTGTGTGATTTCTATACTGAGGACTATTTTTTTGAAAGATATTGGTGCGGATATGCACCATGATATTCTTGGTTCTCAATCCGTCGCTTCGTAACTTTTCTCCCAAGCGCATTGCATAAGAAGCAACCACCGACCTTAAGTCTTCAAGCTCTCGAATGGGAGATCTAAAACTGCGTGAGACTTGAATAGACTTTTTAGGGTCACGAACATCTTCAAGGCTTAAACAAGATATCCCATTCAACTCTTGAACGAGTCTTTCTCCCATGACTGTAAACTGCCGCCGCATCCAGCGTGGATCAACCTGCTTAAGTTGCAATCCCGTATAAATGCCAAATCCCAGAAGACGTTCCGACATGCGACGCCCTATTCCCCAAATATCTCTCACGGTGAGATTTTGAAGGGCTTCATCGATGGCACTTTCTCCTTTTAAAATATGAACGGAAGGCCCCTTGCCCTTTCTCTTGGCCACTTGATTGGCAACCTTTGCAAGCGTTTTTGTCTCCCCAACTCCAATGGAAATAGGAATCCCAAGAGAGTACCATATGTGGTTTTTAATATGGTGGACGAGTTTTGATATGTCCTTAATACCGGAAAAGTCGACGAAAGATTCATCAATGGAATAAATCTCCATTCTGGGGACGAGCGCGTCTAAAAGAGTCATCATGCGGCAAGACATATCTCCGTATAAAGAAAAATTGGAAGAAAAAACGACCGCACGGTGTTGATCAAGAATCTTCTTAACTTGAAAATAAGGAGCACCCATAGGAATTCCCAAGGCTTTCACTTCGTGGGAACGCGCAATGATGCACCCATCGTTATTAGAAAGAATGGCAATGGGCTGATGCATTAAATCAGGGCGAAACACGCGCTCGCAGGATGCATAAAAATTATTAGCATCCAATAGTCCGATCATAATCCCCCCTTAAATTCGTGAATAACAGACGTCACCACACCCCAGATGCTGAAGGCCATTTCCTCCGTAATAGTCAGGGAAGGATAGTCAGGATTCTCCGGTTTGAGAATCACTTTTTGACCCTCCATACGAAGGCGCTTCACAGTCAGCTCACCATTAACAACTGCAATGACAATTGCCCCACTCTTGGCTTCCAGGGAACGGTCCACCACCAGAATATCATTATTATGAATGCCTGCTTGAATCATAGAATCTCCCGCGACTTTGACAAAAAAAGTTGCCGCAGGATGGCGAATTAAATACTGATTCAAATCTAAGGCTGTCTCCAAAAAATCATCTGCAGGAGAAGGAAACCCGGCAGATATGCGATGCGCATAGAAAGGAAAAAGAAAGCGCTTGGCTATGGTTTTGTCTCCGCGCTCCCGCGCGTTATACCTTCCTCTTGGCCATGTTCTCCCTTGTGCCATTGTTTAACCTCCTCTTTTTATGGGCTTGTTTTGATATATGTACGTTAATCATAGCAGCAAAACGTCCCCGTTGTCTAACATTCTCTTTTGAATAAAATTCACTCTAAATTTAAATGAAGGAAACCAAATATTTATTGACGAAGCACTCTTTTCTAGTATAACCAGAAATAATCATAATGAAAGCAAAGCACATGAACAAAAGCATTAGTACAATCCTCTTTTTTATTACATTTGTAATAAGTGGAGTTCAGGGAATACAAGGCGAAAGAGAACGCACGGAGCATGTAACGCCGCGATACTCAGATTTCCAAGCCGCATCTTCCTTTGTAAGAGATGCCGTAAGCAGCATCTTCACCCCCGATGAACACCCAACGTGGCAACGCGCTTTTACGAAGGCAGGTGCAGGCATTCTTATATTTCTCACCGCTGATAATATAACCCCTGAAAGTGGTATACAGTCCCGGGTTTTAACTGTGGGCCAATGGGTGGGGACAGGGCTTATGATAAATGCGCTGTTTGATATAATTTACCTTCTCTATGATCACGTGCGATCCCCTTCCGTTGCTCGTCAAGCTTTTGGGCCTTCATTAAGGCCAAGCCCCCAACGCCAAGAAGCTTATAATCAAATTATTGAACAGAGAAATCATGAAATGGCGCGCGTAACACGGGCAGGACGATTTGTACTCTATTCTGCTCTAACAGCATATTTTATCAGTGGGTACTACCAGGGACTTATGGGAATGCTTGAAAGAGGAACCAATCCTTTCAGTTTTTCCCTTCCCAAAGGAACGACTTGTCACAACAGCTGGGATTTTTTGTGCTGGCCGATTATGACACCAACTTTCTTGACATACTTTGTTGCAACACTTGCCTATAACGTGCGAGAACTCTCTTACTTTGGTCACCCTGATTTTCCACAAAGAGGCTACGTTCCTCTCTTTGAAATGGCAAATGGGTATGCCTTGATAGGACTATCTGCTCAACTCGCAAGAGGATTGGGGTTTGATCCAAAAACATTACGAGCCTTAGAGCATATAAGCCCCGAACTTTACGATTTTTATATTACACAAAAAAATTTTCGCCTCGGTGATCGCGTTCTTTATAGAATGCTCCTCGAATGGGGAAATTTAAGGGTTTATACGGGTAAATTTCTTATTCTCAAAAACTTCCTCAGTTACCCTTGGAGGCGCGTTGTTATTCAGAAAATAAGCATTCCTCATACTGAGGACAGCGCACTTCCAGATATACGCCCGAGAAGATCAAGGACCCAAACTCTTCACCCTACTGCGCCACAGACAGGTACAATGATTTCTACAAGTACGGCTTTTTCTTCAACTCAAACTTCTCAGACAACACCTACAGCAACAGAAACTTCTGTCGCCCCTCATGAAAGAATCAAAACCCGTGGCGTTGCTGATCTAACACGAGCGCAAAGGCAGCATTCTCTTCTGCCCGCCTCCCCATCCCTTCTTGGAAGAGTTGATCATAAACAAAAAGAACGCACAGAGGCCCTTCAACGCCTTTCTGCTTTAAGAGCCCAATATCCCATAAAGACACATCTCATCGATTCAGAACTCAAGAAGGCTGCTGCCTTTCTTGGCGGTCAGATCACCCCTGTGAGGGGTAGTGAATTCAGTTTGATGTGGCGTATGGGGGATCATCAGTTTGCTATAACTTTTGAAACACCGCATGGATCCGACAGCAGCAATTATTCCGGCAATAAGCGTGACCGCGTGCTCAACATGCTTGAGACCTGTTATCTTGTAGGGCTTAACGAAGATGAAGTACATAAATATATACAAGCTAATAATCTATATCATCTCTTACGCTTCGACAAACTAGTATACTTTATTTTCTTTAGTAGAAATAAAGAGACGCTTTAAGTTGCACATTCTCACTGTCAGAGCCCCCTCTCTCTTTGTCATTGCGAGGAGCGAAGCGACGAAGCAATCCATGTATTAACTTTATTTTATTATGGGCACTTTAAAAATTTGACTTTTGAAATGGGCATCTCTTAATACTCTTCCTGCTAGCGCGTTTTTAAAAACACTTTGTTAAAAAGCTTATTTGGAAAAGGAAGATAAAAATGTCTTTTTTAATTTTGTATCGTATCACTCGCTTCTCATGAAGAATGAAGGATCATAAACGTCGACATCTATGATCCACAAGTCCTTCAGCAAATGTATCCCCATTTGCGTCCGCATTCGGACCTGTGTGCATTGCTGCAAATTTGAAGCTCATATTGAGAGCCCAAATTTTTTAGCAAGAGCATGCCTTTCTATCCGCAAGGATAGCTGTTAACTCGCATCCTTAATAACCTTAAGGACGCGCACTTTCCTTCCGACTGAAAAGTCGAGTTTGGAGCCTTCCGGTGCGGACACAAATGGGGATACAGAAAGCGAAAGAAGAAAGAAAAGAAGAGAAGAAAGGAAGGGGCAAGAAAGATGCATCTCCTGGTTTTCCGCTTTCACGGGAATGACTATTCATACTCAGTCATCACGAGCGACCGTAGGGAGCGTGGTGATCCATGTATTTTATTTTGAATGCATGGACTGCTTCACTGCGTTCGCAGTGACGGTGGGGGTGCATTGTCTTTGCGAGGCCCCATCTCTTTCTGTCATTGTGAGGCCGAAGGCCACGGCAATCCATGTATTAATAGTACATGGACTGCTTCATTGCACTCGCAGTGACGGCGGAGGCGCTACTCCCCTTTGAAATTGCTACATCACAGATTGAGCGAATGTGAGACAGAGAAAAAAGCATTGACACTTGCTTTCTTTATCCCCATATACAAAGAGTATTTTGTACTTCTTTTATAGATTTAACGTTGGTTTTCATGAAAAAAATTGTTGTTGTTTAAGTAAAAATTTGAATCATTTAAACCTCTTCACATGAAGAGACGCATTTTTATTGCCAAATTTTTATTTTAAATTTACAAGGATTTTTTTATTATGAAACAACAAGTTATACCGCCAATCTGGCTCATTATTTTAATTGTTGGGTTACCTCTTTTTTCCGAAACTGTTTATACTCCCTCTCTCCCAGATATTGCCTCAGCTTTATCTGTAAGCGAATCATGGGTAGAATATACGCTCACTATTTACTTACTTGGATTTGCAATTGGCACATTTATTTGGGGCAACCTGTCCGATAAATGCGGACACAAACCTTGCTTAATTGCAGGGCTGATCATTTATATTTTAGGATGCCTCGGGTGTTACTTAGCAGACTCTATAACTTCACTTATGATCTGTCGTTTTATCCAAGCGCTGGGTGGCAGCGTGGGGAGTGTCTTAGGACAAGCCATATGTCGAGATACTTTTCAAGGCATTGCGTTAGGAAAAATTTACTCTACAATTGGAGGAACTCTTTCTCTTTTTCCAGCACTCGGACCTATAATTGGAGGAACCATTGATCAGAAATGGGGATGGGCCACCATATTTATATTTTTGATTGGATTTGGAGGGGTAGCTCTTATTTCCATTGTTTTATTTCTGTCAGAAACGCATATAGCAGAAAGACGTGAACGCGTGAGCTTAAGCGCAACTTTTCTTAAATTGTGTCGCGATAAACGCGCGATCGGATTTGGAATTTTAGTTGCTGCAGCCAATGGAATTATCTTCAGTTACTATGCTGAAGGACCTTTTTACCTTATTGAACTTTTGGAAATTACCCCAAGACAATATGGATTCTCTTTCTTTGGGATTGCTATTGCATCTTTCTGTAGTGGTTTGATTGGTCGTAAATTACATAATCACTGCAGCTCTGAAACGATACTAAAATATGGTTTAATGATTATGGCCTGCGGGGGTTTTACATTTTTATGCCTCACCATGTTTTTTCTTTCTAGATCAATCATTATTTTAGGAAGCATCCTTTCAATAATGATAATTATGGCAGGGATTACCTTAGTGACTTCAAACTCCCTGTCATTAGCTCTAAAAGAATACAAAAGATGTGTCGGAACAGCCTCCTCTCTATTTGGGTTCTCCTACTACATAGGGGTATCTCTTTTTACTGGGGGAATGGGATATTCTCACAATGGGACCCTATGGCTTATGCCCTTATACTTTTGCGGAATAATCATTTTTATGGCATGCGTCAATAAAATGATGCTCGCTCACAAAGCATAATTCTTATACAATGGAAGGAGAGCGGAGAGCCTCTCCTTCCATCGTTAAGGAATAAAAAAATGAATGCTGGCATTATGCAAGAGACCCTCAAAATTAAAAATATTCGTCCGTTAATATTCTATTAAGTAAGCTCTCTTAGAACTATTTATATGTCCTAACAGTTGGTTTAAAATATGTTCAAAAAAAACTGGGAAACAATTGCGCAAAATATCCAAGTGAACCCCCATACCATTCAATCTATGGTAGAGCAGGCACGTCCAAATGAAAAGATTCTCGCCTATGAAGTTATTTCACAAGGGTGCGCAAATTTAAATATCAAACTTACTCTTTCGAATGAACCGAGCACAGTTCTTTTGCGTATTTACATACGAGATGAAAAGGCAGCCTACCGTGAACAAAAATTAGCTCAATTAATTCATTTAAAAATTCCGGTCCCAGAAGTATATTTTGTGGGAAATTCACATGGACACACCTATGCACTGGTAGAGTTTAAGTCAGGAATTTTGTTGCGTGATCTTCTCTTACATCATCCTGCATCTACATGGAAAGATGTCATGGAAGATACAGGATATATGGTATCGGTCTTTCACTCCTATCATTTTCCTCATGCTGGGTTTTTTGATGAAGATCTTGCCGTTATAAATCAGAATTATGGAGACGATTTTTTAAAGTATGTAGAAAAATGCTTACAAAATACGCGTGCTCAAAATGAACTGGGAAAGACCGTCATTCAAAAGATTCATAAAACATTTCAGTCCCATTCCTTACACCTCCCTTCGTCTTTCTCGCTTGTTCATGGAGATTATGATCCAGCAAATATTATGGTAGATAAAAAAGACGGAATATGGTCGCTCAATGCCATTCTAGATTGGGAATTTGCTCACGCAGGAGATTGGTTATTGGATGTTGCGAACATGGTGCGCTATGCCCATAAAATGCCATCTGTATTTGAAGAATCCTTTATTAAAGGTCTGCAAAAAGGAGGGATGATTCTCCCAGAAGATTGGCGTATAATTATTTATCTTTTTAACCTGGGTACTCTCCTTGATTGTCTGACCAGCCCTCATCCTAAAGCACGCCCTCACCAGGCCGCTGATATTCGCGAACTCATTACTCATATTCTTTCAGCGCTACAATCATGAGAAATTTTCTCTTGATATTTTTTAGAGCAGCAGCTTACATTGAAACTATGATTAAAAGCCGCCACTTATTTAACCCCTGTTTTCTTTATAAGCGTTAGGCTTACACGCCTCCTTATTTTTTATATCTCCTAAAACATCTTGAATCGATGTTTAAAGTTAACTATTTTTATTTATGGATTTTAAAATTAAAACAATCACTTATGAAGATTTTAGCAACGTTGAGCTCCGCTCTGGAACCATTGAAAAAGTAGAACTTTTTCCACGTGCCAAAAAACCTGCTTACAAAATTTGGGTTAATTTTGGGCCAGCAATTGGGATCAAGCAAACATCAGCGCAAGTAACAAAACACTACACTCCAGAGGGACTTATTGGACGTTTGGTTGTGGGATGTGTGAATTTAGAACCACGAAATATTGCTGGATTTATGTCAGAATTTCTTCTGGTAGGATTCGCTGATAATGAAGGGCATGTTTGCCTTATAACAGTTGATCCCAAAGTACCTGAAGGCCAAAAATTATTCTAAGATATATATTTTGAAAAGAGGGATATATATTTTTTAAAATTTACTCCCTTTTTACTTATCAGGACTGGTACGAATTCTCATTATAACTTCACGTCCCAGTTCTTCTGATAAGCTTAAGAGCGTGCGTTCACTTGCAGCTGACTGCGCACTGCGGGTGCTAAATTCTTCTGTATAGTTGAGAATATAACTGCTATATGCTGTGACTGTCCCTTTACCCACTACGCGGTTCCCGTCATGAATTGTATAAAGAGCTGTTGCTTGAACTTGGTTTCGCGAAACGGTTGCGTCAGTTCCGTAGGCAATGGGCACATACCCTTCACTTACAGAAACTGCCAACACGTAGGTTTTATCATTAACCTTGGGCGTAAGGGCAAGTTGCTTTTCCAATTCTCGTCGAAATTTATAAGCTGAATAACCTGACCCGGAAATTTTAATATTAAAGTGCTGGGGTGTTGCATGTTGGCCTGTCATAAGCGGTTGGAAACCACATCCAGTAATGGAAAAACATAATATCAAAAAAACAATAAAATTTTTTATGCTGATATTATGCATGCCTTGATCTTTCTTTTGAGCTTATAATCAACGTCTTTAAAGATATTACACAACAATATTCACAATCCTATTGGGAATTGTGATCAGCCTGCGTGGAGAACGTCCAGCCATATCACGTACGACAGCAGGAAGCGCCAGCGCTTCTTTCTCTAAAAATGATTTATCTGCATCCACTGCGGCAGGGAAAGACCCGCGCATTTTACCATTTACTTGCACAGCAATGGTTACTTCTTCCACAGCTGCTAACTCCGGATCTGGAATTGGCCACGGAGCATTAACCATATTCACAGCATGACCTAAACGTTCCCACAACTCGCTTGTCAAATGAGGAATAATGGGGTTGAGCCCCTGCACGATCACAGTCATCCCTTCTATCAGAACTTCACGACTTACCTGTACATCCTCTGCAGCTTTTTCAAGAGCATTGGTCAGTTCACGTAAAAAAGCTATTGCTTTATTAAAGGCATTACGCTCATATGCTTGCTGAAATTTTCGAATGGATTGATGAATGATTTTTCGCACAGATAATGTCGACTCTTCTTCTCCTTGTCGATCAGTCAAATTGATGATTTGGAGTCCTAAGCGCCACACACGATTAATGTAACGCCAAGCCCCTTCGAGCCCCTCTTCACTCCAATCAAAGTCCCGTTCAGGAGGTGTATCTGAAAGCACAAAAAGACGTGCCGCATCGGCGCCATATGTATCAACAATTGACTGGGGATCAACTGAATTTTTCTTGGACTTACTCATTTTCTCAGAACGACCCACATGCACAGGGAGGTTGCCCTTAAGGGTAACATAATTCCCTTTTAGATCTTTTTCGACTTCTTGAGGGTAAAGCCAATGGCCGTCTTTATCTTGAAAAGTTTGATGGCAAACCATCCCTTGTGTTAAAAGATTTTCAAATGGTTCATCAAAATCAACATAGCCACAATCCCGCAATGCTTTTGTAAAGAAACGTGCGTATAATAAATGTAATACAGCATGCTCAACTCCACCAATATACCAATCAACCGGCATCCACTTTTTACAAGCTTCTTTATCAATAGGTGCCGAAGTAAAGGGATTGCAATAACGTAAAAAATACCACGATGATTCAACAAATGTATCAAAAGTATCGGTCTCGCGTTGAGCTGCTTTTCCGCACGATGGACACATCACATTCTTCCAGGTGGGGTGATTTGCAAGTGGATTACCGCCTTGCCCGAAAACAACATCTTTCGGTAAGGTGACTGGCAAATCTTTATCAGGCACAGCCACAGGCCCACACTCTTCACAATAAATAATCGGAATAGGGCATCCCCAATACCGCTGCCTGGAAACACACCAATCTCTTAATCTATAGGTAATACGGCGTTCTCCCATATTACGCTTTTCGATTTCATCAATAGCTCTCTTACGCGCATCATTAACAGACAACCCATTTAAAAAATCAGATTCTATTAAAGTGCCTGGTCCTGTATAAGCTCCGGTAAGGGGAGAGGAAATAGATGCCTCATCAGGGTGAATAACAGTGACAATGGGAAGATTGTATTTTGACGCAAACTCAAAATCGCGTTCATCATGTGCAGGGCATCCAAAGACAGCTCCCGTTCCGTAATCCATTAACACGAAATTTGCAGCATATACCGGGAGCGTATGACCCTCAATAAATGGATGGTTTACGCGCAATCCAGTGTCAAATCCCTGTTTCTCTACTGTGCTTAAAGCTTCCTCTGTTACAGGAATGCGTTGACACTCCGCAACAAATTCAGCCAGTTGGGGGTTTATTTGCATCACTTCTTCAGTAAGAGGATGCGAAGGCGAAATGGCACAAAATGCAGCTCCAAATAAAGTTTCTGGTCGTGTTGTAAAAATATCTATCGCCTCATCAGGTTTATCTGTTCTCACAAATTTAACAACAGCTCCTTCAGAGCGCCCGATCCAATTTTCTTGCATACGGATGACTTTGTCTGGCCATCCTTGCTCAAGCTTTTTCAAATCGTCCAACAATTCTTGTGCATAAAGAGTAATTTGCAAAGACCACTGCGTGAGTTTTCGCTTTTCAACCACAGCTCCTGAGCGCCATCCTCTGCCATTAATCACTTGCTCATTGGCTAAAACAGACCCTTCAACGGGGTCCCAATTGACCCATATTTCTTTTCGATACGCGAGACCTTTGCGCCAAAAATCTAAAAATATTTTTTGTTCATGGGCATAGTAATCAGGCTGGCATGTGGTGACTTCTCTGGCCCAATCAAAAGCAAAACCAAGCGCTTGGAACTGTTGCTTCATAGAATGGATGTTTTCTTTTGTCCATTCTGCTGGATCAATTTGATGTTCTGCTGCTGCATTTTCCGCGGGCAAACCAAAGGCATCCCAGCCCATAGGATGAAGAATTGCAAATCCATTCGCATGCCTAAAGCGGGCAATAGCATCTCCAATAGCATAATTGCGCACATGGCCCATATGAAGCCGCCCAGAAGGATAGGGAAACATTTCTAAAATGTAGGATTTTGGCTTTGAAGTTGTTTGCTCAGTCTCAAAAGCTTTTGTTTCAGACCATATTTTTTGCCACTTATGCTCGAATTCTTTAAAAGGATAGGCCGTCATGGTCTTTGTCTCAAAAGTTATTGGCTTCCATTTGTTTTATCCGCAACTGGCGTGCCTTTGATAGAATAATATTTTCCATCTCAGTTGCTGAAGCCACATCTGCGGTTGCACTGACCCAGGTTCCACCTTTGTTAATCTGCTTATAAATAGTAACCCTTACAGAGTCAGCACGCAATTGGGGATTTGTAACATAGACCGTAACTTTAATTCTCTCGTGTGGCGCATTTGAGGATGTATACCAATCAGTTACAATAACACCCCCAGCCGCATCAGCGGAAGCTAATGGCATGAAGGAAAGAGTATCCAATGAAGCCCTCCAAATGAATGGATTAACCGTTGACGATGCAACTCCCTCATCGGAACCTGGCTTTTTAGGACCTCCAAAAAGCAAGAAATCATCTCCAAAAAGATTTCCAAAATCACGCTTGCGCGCTTCTTTACGAGACATAGGAACAGGCTGATCTGGATTTGGAGACAAATCCCCGCTGCATCCTCCTAAAATTAAAAGGACTAAAACCGCCCCACAAATCGTTTGTTTATCACTTCGTAATAACACTTCACTAAACTCCAGATATTCGCATGGTAAGTTTAAAAGGAATTTTCTAGCATAAATTTCATTTGTATCCAATGTTACTCTTTATGCCATGCAACTGTCGACTCTACAAGACGAAATGCGGGAATTGTCTTAGGCAAAATAAAAAATGACTTAAACGCTTTTGCTTGTTGGTGCGACGTAATGACTCATACGCTTTTGGGTTTTGGTCCTCTTCTGATTCTTCCCTACACATCACAACCCAAAGATGTGCTTTAATGCTGTGTTTGGGTAAGCTCCATCAAGCCACAATTGCGAAATGCTTCCTGAAATTCCTTGGCGTTCGGCGTGTAAAAAATGCACTTGCGTAAATTTTTAGAATGACTTAAAAATTAAATTGTTTAAGTTATTTTTATTAAAATTGTGATTTAATAAACAACTTTAAGTTGATAAAAATGCCTTAGTTCCTTGGAAAAATGAGTTTTTAGAAAGAGGAGGACACCATGAAAATAAAATTAGTATTAAAACTTACTGTCATAGCTCTTGCCACCTTAAAGGGTATATCTGCAGCAGACGACGGCGGGACTCTTTGTGAATTGCATGCTGTTTTAAAGCAAGCAGGAATTGTCGGCTTTTTACCAGATGAAGTTGAAGACACCTTTTTAAATGTCGGCCTTTTAACCTCTGAACTTGACCACGCAAATAAAGACCGGGAACTGTTAGAAGCTGCCCACGTGCAAGCTGCTATAATTCTCTCTCTATTAGAAGAACGTCTTGGAGGATCAACACCCCCTTGCCCAGCCGAGCGCCTTGAAGCATTGAGGAGCGCTTTGAGTGTAAGGGCCACAAACCTCGATGAGGCGGTGCAAAATTTAAAGAACGCTCTTTCTGAGATTCCCGGGGCTGATGGTTCAGGTGCTGAAATTCCTGGAGAAGATATGCTTACAAAAATCAAATTTCTACTTGAAGAACGTACAAAAGAAGAGAGAACGAAAAGAGCCCTCAAAAGAGAGATTTCTGCTCGAGCAGAGGAGCAAGCTGAAAGTAATGCTTTAGTTCAGGATCTTATAACTCAGATCACGCCCATCTCTTCTCCTGTACCTGCACCAAAAGCATTACCACAAACCTCGCTTCCCCCTCTTTCTTCCACGTGCCTAGGACCTGTACTGTCCGATTATCAGCGCCAGCTTTTTTCTGAGCGCCCAAAAATTGGAACCCAAGCTTGGAACCTCCTCGGCGGCAGCAACCTAAGCCTCGCAACAGCCCTGTATAATGCTATAATGCAGAACTTAAACTATACACCAACGGCACGTAGTGTGGATGTCTTTTATATAGAGCCGCGCCACTTTACATTGCAAATTAACAATAGAGGTCAAGATAAGCTCTATAAATACTAATTTTTGCAGTTTATCAAAATGGTATAATAATGAAAAATATAGGGCCATGAGTGCACAATGCTCTAAAAGCGATAAACTAAACCAACGTTAAATGCATGCTCTGTTCCTGATGTCTTAAGGATACCTTGTTCATGATAAATATGATGCGTAGGAAATTGATTGGATTTCCGTATAATAGAGCGATTATGCATGCATGAATAAGAAATTCTTAGCCCTAGATTTTTGGAATTTCCTATCAGCGTATCCATACCTATTTCACTGAAGGGATTAAGTGTCTTTTGTGTAAAAGTAGCGGGGATTTTCCCTGCTTTCTCAAAAAGGATGTATTGATACTTAACAGCTTTGATTCCAATTCCCCCATAAATAAGTGTGGAGGGAGAGATGATGTATCCTAACCGACCAAGAATTGCAAATCCTACATTTTTACGATTTCCAAAATAACTAAAGTTGGTATCTTCAGCAATTTTTGCACATCTTCGAGGAAGCCAGTCTGCTTTTTTTTCTAACCCGCCATAGATGCCGCCACCTATCTCCTTTCCCCATCCAACAAATAATTCAGTAAGAGGAAATCCCCTTTGGGTTGTTGTATTGTTAGTATGAGCATTAGGGTTGGCGGGATTTTGCTTCGCATCAAGATGGGTGATTTGATGAGCATAGCCGATGCTAGCGCCGGCATAAAATCCATTAAATCTCGAGTTTTCACTTTTTGTTGGTGTTATGATTCCAAAAAATATCATTCCGACGAATATTATAAATAACTTATTTTGCATTTTAATGTTCCTTCTTTGTTGTATGTCATTCTTCCAAGTCAAATCATTCTTTAGATCTTTTTGGGATATGAAAAACAGGTTTTTTAAACTTTTTAACCAAAAGTGAAATAGTATATATTTAGCAAAATTAAGAATGTCAATTTTTTGAATTGCCCATATTAAAATTGCCCATACTTTATGTAATTTGAATTCTAAAATTTCTCTCTCAAGATGTGCTTAAAGTGAAGCTTTGCGTTAAATGAGATTGCGTTTTATGATAAAGACCTCACTTACTGAGGAGGATATTTATGAAAATTTCACAGCTACAAAATAAACACTGTGTTCCCTGCCAGGGAGGTACACCCCCTTTAAATAAGGATGAAATCGGTGCTCTTCTTTCTCAAGTTGGAGCAAACTGGCAAATCAATGAAAAGGGGCACGTGTTTAAATCTTTTAAATTCAAAAACTTTATGGAAGCCATGACCTTTGCTCATGCCATCGCAGACCTTGCGGAACAAGAGGGTCACCACCCAGACTTAATGATCAGCTGGGGACAATGCTCTGTAGAAATATGGACGCATAAAATAAATGGCCTAACGGAGAGTGATTTTATTCTTGCTGCAAAGATTGAAGCCTTGCCTTCTAAAACATCTTGAGAACTCGTTGAGATCAGGTTCTATCTTTTTCATTCAAATAATGATGAAAAAAATCCAACGCAAGACGTGAGGAAACTTTTCGATTGGTATTTGATAAAATAACAATCGCCATATCATGGGCGGGTAAAATTCCCATAAAACTACGAAAGCCATTCAACCATCCTGTATGGTAAACCACATGCTCCGTTCCGTAATTCATCAGCATCCATCCAAGTCCGTACCACACTTTTTTGACCATCCCACGCGGATCTTCTACACACGGAAGTGATGACATAGCCTCAATGGTTGGTGATTGAAGTACATCCAAAGTCTTTTTAGAAAGAAGGTGGGGCGTTTGCGTCATATATAGTTGAGCAAAAGGAATTAAATCACTTACTGAAAGATTTATGCCTCCTGCTGCAGAAAAAATATAATAGGCGTGTGAGTAATGCGCTGCTGGATCCAACCCACCCTGTTCGTTCTCCACATGTGGGTACGCTCTGTCGGAAGCTTCTAACAAGGCGGGGAATCCTACACTTGCGTGTTTCATCCCTAAGGGCTTAAATATTTTATCCTGCAGTACACTTTCAAACGATTGTTTTGTGATAACAGAAATTATATCCTCTATGAGTCCATATACAACATTATGATATTCATAATGCTCCCCAGATTTTGCTATTGATGGTGCTTCTTGAAGTTTCTGTAAAATTTCCTGACGGGGGATATATAACTCAATTAGCTCCTCAAAATCATTATAAGAAAGCCCGGACGTGTGATTCAGCATGTGTGCTAATGTCAAACCAGTGTGTTTTTCTTTGCTAAAGATATGCGGTAGAAATTCGGCTGGGTGGTCATTTAAAGAACACAAACCTTCCTCAACAAAAAGAGCAAGAAGGGTTGCGCAAATTGGTTTAGAAATAGATGCTGCTTGAAAAAGGGTCGTAGGCTTTATAAGTTCAGGAGGAACTCTTCCCAAACGCTTAACACCGAATCCTTTTAAACAATGGATTTTATCATGGGAGAAAATTGCAACAGCAAGTCCGGGTGTTTCATTTTTTTTTAAAACACTTTCTACATTTTCTTCTAATTCTTTTATTGCTGCTTGAATTTTATTGCCTTTCACTCGAGCCTCTCTATTTCTTTAATTTCTTTTCCTACACATACGAGGGAAGTCTTAAAAATGCAACTGTGACATCAAGGAAACACCCACACAACTTTATCAAAAATGATATACTAAATTTTATATGTATTTTGTATTTTAAATTGTAAATTTCAAAAAATTTGATTAAACTATTTTTAAGTATTTTAATAAAATAAACAATAAGGATTTAAGATGCATTTACTCCTTTATTCAGCAGGCCTTGCCGTCTCTTTAACTTCTTTATCTATTTCGCAGAATGAAGGAACATCTCCCTTGAAAGGCTCCATTCTCCGCACGAGCACAAAAGTCACCCTTCCCTCAACAAAGCACGAGCTTATGGACCCCAGTTATTCGGAAGAGAAAAGGAGAAGAGTTACACCAATCGCTCAAAGAGTGGACTCTCAAGTCACAGATGAAATGAAATTAGGTCTTAAGCAGCGTGCTGATACTCTCGTTCCTTTGGTCCAACAAATGCCCGCACTTCTTGAAAAAATTGAGACAACCTTAGAGGCAAAAGCACGCATACAAGCTGACCCGCTGCGTTCCTCACAGCTGGGTGGAATGACAGGTGTTTTACGTCAATTGAGAGGGGATGCTAACGGAATTCTCCGCAACCTTCGCGGTTATGCAGCTGAAGGAGAAAATCCAACGGCTAATATGGGCGTTGCAATATTGGCCTCTGGTTTTTTAACAAGCCAACTGGATAAACTCATACCTGCCCTTTCTTCTCACGAAGATACGAAAGATATTGACCTTGCTGCTTTGAAGGCAGCAAAAAATAAACTCAGTTCCTTCACGCAAGCTCTCCCCAATTTCCCTCTTCAACAATATGATGACTAAATTTTCTAAATCGCTTACTCTTTTAAGGTAGGGTCCTGAAAAAAGAGATGAGTGATGATAAGAAGTTTTATTTTTTTCCTACTGAGCCTTTTGTTTTCCCAAATCACTACAGCAATGAGCGCCTCATGCTTCAATTATGAGATATTAGATCACTCAAATCTCGCCTATGCCGCTCTACTTGCGGTTCCGCCGCCTCCTCACCCAGTCAACCAGGCGATGACAAACTATGGATATGGACTGATATTGGCTCAAAACATTGCTATCCCCCCCTTAAGGGCTGGTGTACCTCACCAAATCGGTGTGAGTTTAAGGCGCCAAGCAGCACCTGCTCTACCTTGGGCACATGTCCTTATTCCAGCTGGGGGTGCCCTCACACTACAACAAGCCTGCATGATGGCCATTAACCGACAAGATATTGGTATTACAATAAAGTTTGCAAACTTACCTCTTATAACTTTATTAGCCCAAAATACGCCCCTTCACGCAATTGCTGCTCTTCTGGCAATGCCTGTAGGAAACATTGTTCCAGAGTCAACGAATGCTTTAAGAGCTGGAGGATATTTAACGCCTCTTGCTGCTGCACTCTTCAATTTGCGGCATGCTATAGGAGTGCCTAATTTTTCAATTATAGCAGCTCCCGCAGGTCTTAATCCTTTTGCTCAAAATGTTATTTTACATTTCCATGGCTCAAGACGTGTCAGTAAAAATGTAAAAGAGCTTTCCGTTAATTCTGTTTTGAACCCTGCACAGCCCGGCCTTGGTCCTTATGTTTCTCTCAAAGATATGATTAACGCCCAATTTGTTGGTCCAACAAATCCTCCCCCCCCGCACAGTGGGACTGTTATCACTTCTGATTTTCTGCAGAAAGATTAATTATCTCTGTACTAATAAAAGATTTTTAAAATTATTTTTCTGTATTCTTTAATAAGCCGCAGCCTCTAAGGTCAATCGATCTCCCTCAATGCGAAAGCCCTTGAGTTGTTCCAAAAAACTCATTCCCAAGAGAGAAAGTTCTGAAAGATTTTGGCATACAAAAGCAGAACAGTCTTTAATGACAATGGGACCCACTTTAAATTCTGAAAGAGGGACGGGCGCTCCGAAAGAAATGCCATTGGCGGTTTGTATAGGAACTGTATACGCCAGTTTATCCACATCAATTCCGAGCCGCTTTGCATCCGCAATTGTTAGAGAGACTTTGGAGGCCCCTGTATCAACCATAAAATGAATTGGAATGTTGTTGACCAATGCTTCAATATGAAAGTGGCCACTATTTGAGCGCAGAAAACTGACAGAACCATCTTTATTTTCAGTAGCGCTAAAGGGCAGGATATTTGTCTTTAATCTATTCCCGACAATTCCCATTTCCTCCCGGAAACTATAACCAATTAAGAGCACAGCAAAAATGCCCATCCATGCACCCGCATATTTAAGGGCTTTGCTCATTCCAAAATAATGGAGGCCTGCAGGGATAAAAGCACACAAAAGGGCAATACTCCACACCAGACTTGCAATGTTATCATGGGAATTTAAAACTGATGGGAAACGGGAGATAAGGTATCCAATTAAAAAGAAAATTAAAACACCAACACAAATGAGTCCAACGGATTTATTATTCATAAATGGAGCATCCTCTCCTCGGCTTTCTACATAAAGATAATGTAGCTTTTTGGTCATTATATCTCAAGGAAATTGTGGTAGAGCATCTTACAAATCTCTCTTAGGAAATTCTTTAATTCTTCATTATACTATAAATAAAGAACGGTTTAAGAAGGGTGCTTTTTTAACAGAAGAAAATGTCAAATAAAATAAGAAATACTTTATCACAGAGAAAAATCATTAAGGTTCTCTCCCTTGATGGAGGAGGCATTCGTGGTCTCATTCCAGCTCTCATTTTACAAGAAATTGAAAAGAAACTGAAAACAAAAAAGTCTTTGTCTCAGTGTTTTGATTTGATGTCAGGAACGTCCACAGGTGGAATTATTGTTCTTCTTTTAAACACCCCCACACTTCAGGGAAAACCAAAATATAACGCCTCAGATGTCGTTTCACTTTATCAAACTCTCGGCAGCACTGTTTTCAATCAATCATGGGGGCAATATTTAAAATCCCTCAACGGCTGGCTGAGTGAGAAATATTCTTCAGACAATCTCGTAAAGAGTTTGCATCATTTTTTTGGAAATTGTCGTTTGAAAGAGTCGCTTACGAATATCATCATTCCATCCTACGATATAAGTCAGGATGATAACGTCTTTTTTAAAAGCGATAAGGCGCGAAAAGAAAAAGGGCGTGATTTTTATTTCAGAGACATTGCCCAAGCTACCAGCGCTGCGCCTACTTTTTTTAAACCTGCACACATTCAAAATGTTGATAAGACAAAAACATTTGCCCTTGTTGATGGGGGTGTGGCTGTGAACAATCCCACCATGTCAGCGTGTGTACAGGCCCTCAAACTTTTTGGAAAAGACCAAGATTTTTTGGTCGTTTCAATTGGAACAGGAACCAATAATCCAGTGGCACCTGGAAAATTGTCCTTCCAGGGAAAGAAAATAAAAAGCGGAGGGAAAATTGAATGGGCACCAGACATTGTGTCTGTGTTAATGAATGCAACAAACGAAGTTGTTGACTACCAAATGAGAGAAATTTTTCCAGATGGGGGGCGCTTACGAAAATATTTTCGTTTTCAAACGTTGCTCGATGCACATCATACAGCATTTGATAATGCTTCTGCGCAGAATATTTTAGCTCTCGAAAACTATGCCCGCGATCTCATTCATAAAAATCAAAATGAGCTCACAGAACTTGCACGCCTTTTAGATGAGTAAAAAAGATAAATGGCAAAAACACCATCGCTCTAGACTCTTCGCCTTATTCATCCATAACGGTTGTGGGTTGATGTTTTCTTTGAATTTCCTCAAGCTCTGCTAAGATGTCTTTTTGATCTGTGGTAGCTTTAACTTTGAGGAGATAGGCGTTTAACTCTTGAATGCGCATATTATAGTTTTGAATATAGGGATCTTCCTCACTTTCCTTCTGACTCTTAAAAGTCTGTGCAAGTTCTCGATGTAAACCCTCTATTCTTCTAATTTCCTTTTTAACAATTTCCAGTTTTTTTTCTAAATCACTCCGAGAAGAATCAAGTTGTGAAGATTTATCTCCAGGAGGTGTCTGTAACGGAGATTTAATTCCCTGTCTGGCTGTGTCTTCCACCCTCCGCTCCTCTTCAAGGGGACGACCGGAGCGCGCGTGGGGGGAGGATTTATTTCCATGAGGCGCATCTGCCGGTTGATGTAATACATCAGCAGCTGAGGATGCAAGAATGCTTCCGCCACTAATAAAAATTAAAAGGTATAATTTTGAAAGTGTATGCATATTTATCTCATCTATACAATATTAAACTAGAAAGAACTTTAATTATCATTGTATTTATATCATATTCAACAAAGGCAATCAAATTTATTTAATTATATCAATTTCTTCCACTGGCCTTCTTTATTCATTCTTTCAAGTGTGGAAAACCGACCTGTTTGGAATAAGAGTTCTAAGAAACTTCCACATCCTTGGGTAAGCATTCCTCGGATGTGAGCAGCGCCACATACAATAGATATGGGCGCGTGTGTAGAAGTATCACCCGTATGACTTATGTATTCCATTAGATTGGTGCACCATAGTTTGTTTCGTTGAAGGGTAGAAAGTTGCACATTTCTGAAAATTAAATATTTCTCGATGTCGTATGAATGGATGCTTTCCTTGAAGTCATTTAATATTTTCAACCATGCCCTCTCTTTATTGCTCTCAAGTTCTCTATTTAGCTGATAAAACTGATTATAGGTTTTAAGTCCAAGCTTGAAAAAATTTTTAACATCTTCTTGATTTTGACCGAGTATGGTTAAAAAAGGTTCGACTTTTTCGAGAAATAAAAAATCACCAACTCTTTTCCAAGTTCTCAATGTTGATTCAAAACCTGGTACAATTTCTCTGAATTTTGTGAGAGCAAAATTGTAACAAAGAAAAGCCCCATGCGTAGGTTCAATTTTTGTAATAAGTCCAATTTTAGGTCCTCCTTCAGAAAAGTCGTGATTCTTCATAGGAGTCCAAATCTTTCCTTCATAATCGGAGAGTGAATAAGTGGTTGGGTCCCAGTGATCTCGGCTTGTTTCATTCACATGTGATTGCTTCAAATGTTCAATTAAATAATCGTAAAGAGACGGATGTTCTGTGAAGAGAATGGCACCAGTGAAAAAACTTTGAAGTAAACGAAAGGCAGGCTGTGGCAACAAAAATTCTGGGTGTACCGTGTGAATAGATGCAAAAATATAGACCTCTCTTCCTTGCTTTGTAACAAGTTTAAAAACAGGAGGATCATATCTTTCAACTTTGTCCAATTCCCTTTTTAAATAGGTCTCAAGATTATTTTCTGCAGCCATAAGGGTGTTTGGAATAATTCCGAGCAAATACAAGAAGAAGATGAAAAATATGTGCCTTATACTGTAAATTTTCGCCATGTATTTTTCTCTTAAAGAGGGAATTACGATAAAGACTATATTAAGCATATATTATTTTTCTGTGATAATGAAAGTGGGTTTTCATTTTATAAAGAAACTAAGAAAAGTGAAGGGAAAACATACTTTCCTTCTCTTAAGACTAAACAGAACGGAGCATACATTCTCGGTGGGAGGAACGGCATGTTTTATCCATAAATTTATCCTCATGGTTCATCTCATAATGAAAATGAACACACGCAACTTGCTCGCCTATTAGAGGATTAAAATATTCAAATGAATGCAATGGAACGCAAGCGTGCATTTTATGGCCCCTGCTCTGATTTATCTCTATTGTTCAAATTTCAATGGTGTGCTTGCCTTGTAGAAGATGATCATTTGAGGCCATCATAATTTTTGCCAAGATCATCCGTCCATTTTCTATAAGATTCTAAAAGGAAGAGTATCATAAGAATTAAAAAGAATATAATAGAAGCTACCACCCAATGAGGTAGACCTACAAGCATATCTAAAGTTAATTTTTCATTTGGATACCCAGTCAGTAAATTGACTTGTAAATAAGCTTGCAGTTTAAAAAAAGTAATGGCGCCCAAAAATGCACCTACAAGCGTGCCTAAAGCATCTTTGTATCCCGCCCCCAATTGTGCGAACAGCGTGCCAGGGCACGCACCAGCCAATGCAACGCCTATGCCTAACACGAGGCCCCCCACAATATCCGCTTTATAAACTGCAATCTTCCAATTTAATCTTTCAAACCCTAAAAATTGGAACACGGAAAATATCACGAGCCCAGTGGCAACTGCTGTCAAAAATACTTTAAGCATAATAAAGTTACGTAATTGCAACTGACCAATGATCATCCCTGGCTCGAAAACTCTTGCCTTTTCAAGGGCAAACCCAAAGATTCCGCCAATCAGCAGGCCTACAAAAAGTATTTCAATGATGTTATTCATGTCCTCTATCCTATATTTTTTTATAAAAAAAGCTCACGATCATCCCACTCACAAACATAGATGTGATAACAACGTATGACCCTATTGATAGCAAAGCTAAGCCTGAAATACCATTGCCACTCGTACATCCATTGGCAATGCGGGCACCAAACAACAAGAAAAATCCACCTAAAAATGCAAGCATAAATCTTTTAAAGACAGATTGAGAATTTAATAATATTGGCCAGACAGGAGAAATTGAAGAACGTCGAGTGTTGGAAAGAGTAGAAGAAATATACGCGCCTAAAAAGATGCCCACAACAATACCTATCTGCAATAAAGGTTTAAATGTCGGTAAGCACGTTTGAGATTGAGAGGAAGAACTCCACAAAGAGTTAAAAAAGCATGCCACGGCACCAAAAGAACTTGAAGTTCCAAGGGATGATTTCATATAGATAAAAACAGGAATTTGTAGAGAACCAATAATAATCCCTGCAAAATAAGGCGACCAGGCTTTTCGGCGAATAAGGGGCGAATGATTCATTGTTTCACTCTCAAATTATTTAATGTACAGTTGACTTTTGTATGTAAACTTGCTGTATTACATAATTGTAAATTACGATTTTGTAATATATCTGTCAACCTTTTAATTTTCTATGAGGTGAATTATGGATAAAAAGAGAGAAAAACTGCAAAGTGCTATACGACTTCTTAAGCTTTTATCCCATCCTGTTCGTCTCTCTATTCTGTGTAATTTGCACCACAGGGGGGAAATGAGCGTCGGAGAAATTGTTGAAGCTGAAGGCGGCGTTGCCGGTCAATCGCAGATTTCTCAATTTTTAAAAAAAATGCGCACTGAAAATCTTGTAACACATCGAAAAAAAGCCCAAACCGTCTATTATAAGATAAGTTCTCCCCAGGTTAAAAAAGTGATCGAATCCCTTTACAAAATCTACTGCAGTAGACATAAATAAGACTTAAAATTGTATGTACCCTATGACATCTTCGTTGTTTACATGGTTTAAGATCTATCTCTTTACGCTCGTGATGGATGCATTTCCTGTTCCGGCTTTTTTATTTCTCCTCTCTTTTTTTCAGTGTCTCAATTCCAGTCCGTGTCCGAGGTCCTAAAGTGGTCATTGGGTGTGGAGAACACCCAGATGTTCCCACTCAGGAAGGTGAAGGACATTCCTCTTGTGGAGGAACCCCTTCGGGGCGTTCAATTTTGCAACTGAACAGTGCAGTGTTCCTGACTTTATCACAAGTCAGAACGCTGATATAGGATATTCCTCTTGCGAAGGAATTCCATTGTGAAAGTTCATTTTGCAAATGAACAAGGCAGTGTTCATGACTTGGTTACAAGCCAGAACCTGAGAGTGGACACGGACAGGAATTGAGACACCATTCCTAAAAGTATACGTGAATCATGCGATGTAAATCCATGAATCAAGTTGATTTAAATGTGTGTTGTTTTGCAGGCGCGCTTTTTGTAATCACAATTTTCAACACAAAGGTGAGAGAACATGAGAGGGGATTATGTTATATCGACATCTTTTATTCCTTCTTAAAAAATAGGTTATGACATGTTTACAATTGCGCGCTTGTGAACACAGTCTTAAAGAATGCCCATTCGTAAAGTCAACTTTTTTGAATGCCCATCGTGTGAGTAAAATAATTTTGAGAAGAAAGATTTTTTAAAACACATCGAACTGAAGCCTATATTGATGTATTATACACTGTTGCTGGGAGGTAAAAATGCACACACTTAAGATCAAGCGCATCTATAATGAACCAAGCAAAGAGGATGGGATTCGTGTGCTTGTGGACAGGCTTTGGCCACGTGGTATTAAGAAGGAGGAAGCTGGCATTGATCTCTGGCTCAAAGAGGCAGCGCCTAGTACAGAATTGAGGAAATGGATTCACCAGCAGCCCGAAAAGTGGTCCCAATTTCCCACGCGCTTTCACGCAGAATTAAGACGCAATCCTGAGTCTGTTCAAACGCTTCTAGATGCTCTCAAAAAACACCCCGTGACCCTCCTTTATGCCGCCAAAAATGAAAAACAAAATCACGCGCTGGTGTTGAAGGAGTATGTGGAGGAGCTTTTGGAGAAGAGGTAAGCGCATACATCCCATAAAGTTATTTTCTACCGCATTGGCTGCTGTGAAGATTCCCATGGAGACAGATGCAGGATCACGGGTGATGAGGGCTGTGAGACCTGCCATGCCCAAACGAACCAATCCGGTTTGGAAGAGAAGACGCTCTACAAACCTTTGTTCATATTCTTTAGATGTGAGGAGTTGTCCTTCCTGTGCAGCTTCTTGTTTTATCTGGGCTTCTATAGCTACAGGATCGATGAGCCACTCTGCCATCATTTCAGCAGCAAGGGCATTGGCTCCAGCTGCAAGAGAGGTTTTGAGATTGCCACCTTGAGCAAAGGATAATACTGTTCCCAAAGCGAAGTGACTCCCTTTGTGTAAGGATGCTGGAAGTGATCCTTTCCCACCTTTGTAGGCTTGACCAAGTTGATAAGCACCATACGCTGCGGCCGTATTCACCGCTAAACTTCTTATGCTACTGACGACAGAATCTTCTACAGACTGACGGCCAATGATAGATTGAAGAGGTGTCTCTACAGAAGTTTTGAGAGCATTTGCTTTGAGATAATCCATAAACACGACTTGTTTTTTAGGATCACTCAACGCTGCAAGACTTGGGTTCATATTAATCTTAAGAGCATCTGCTATATGATGGCAAAGACCTGCACTTGCCATACTTATCCCAAGAGAACGGAGATACTGCGGTGAGGTGAGAGATTGGATAGCGGTGATTGGGTCGCCATCGCGTAAGAAGGAGGTGCCGAGTTGAGAGCAGACCTTTTAGAAACTAATCAAATTTATCTTTTGGTAGGATATAAAACAATTTAATTCGCCTCAGGTTGATTATTAATATATTTATTCAATTTTTAACTATAAGAGAAACATTGTAATGCTAATTAATTATTACGAACACAAGTTTGGAGGAAAATGAATATTACAGGCATGATTTTCTGCTATTTAGTAATAGCATGGTTTGTTTGCTGGTGGCCATTTAACGAAAACTCAAGCTGGCTAAAAAATTCACATTACGCTTACGTTGTATATTTTTATTTGCCTCATAACAAAGAAGAAAATTTACATTTAGGAATAGTTAATGACCTACAGTCTTGTAACGCGCTCGCATTAGACTTTGCAAATTCTAAAAGATTATCTACTTCTGAGTGGGGTTATGTGTGTTGCAAAATTACTAGTACATCAAACTGCGCAGCAAAGGAGAGATAATATAATATCTCATTATTAAAACCTTCTCATGCTTTGCACATTACAAAAGATTAATAATTATTTTGCGTCCTCTATTATTTCCTAACTTCCATTAGTTATTAAGGTAGTTAGATTCATTGAAGAGCATCTTTTAATTCATTAAGCTGTTTTTCATGCTGTGGCGATTCTTGCTCAATGATCTCAAATAGCCTTAATAGACTCTCTTTTTTAGCTAACCCCATATTTTCTTTAAAAATCCTATAGCAATTAGGGTTATTTAAGATTCCATATATTAGAATTACAAGCCAACTTGGGTATTTCATAATGCCATTCTCAATTTCAAATAACAGACTCTTTACATAAATATCATCCGGAAAATTTTCTAAAGCATGAACTAAGGCATACATTATTTCTGGATGTTGGCAGTTATCATCAAAAAGGCCCATCATTTCAGATAATACAGTTGGATCTTTATTATCAGCTAACTCATTAATTTTTTCTTCAAATGTTTTAATATCCTCAGCAGATTCCATTTTAGATAATATACGTAGATTTTCCCAATTTATCATTTTATTACTCCATCAATCTTTTTGTATAAATTTGGAAATGATTCCTTATTTTTCCTAATCACTTTTTTTAAAGCTTGACTAATTTCAGATGTATAGAGGTTATGTCTCTGATAGATAGTTCTAGCATCAAAAATATCTCGCGCTAGTTGCTCTCTAGGATTTAAAGACATATCGGGTTGTTTCCCATATGTAAATGTTGAACGATGTCTTCCACCTGTACCAGGATAAGGATGTTCCATCATCATACATACACCATTTTGACTAACAATTCCCTTCTTTTCCATATAAGCAGATTGTGGCATGTGATGAGGAGTAAGATTATCACCTTTTTGTCTAATCTTTTGCAATTCTTTATATGTACCAACTTTTCCTTCTCCTGGCAAAAGTTCTTTTTGTATTTGTAATCTCTCACTTCCTTTTGCCTGCCTATGATGCCCTGTAGCCAAATCCAATGCATCAACAGTGGTTGATCGCCCGCTACGGAATCCCAGTTTTTGCATCCCTTTAGACCAAAGAGAACTAAGGGCTTCGTCAGCACGAAGATAGATATATTTCGCTTTTGAAGCTCCTTGCTTGAGGGGCACAATAATTTTTGATGCTACGTGCGCAAATGTTGGATTGCTAATCATATAGGCTTGCCAAGCAAGCTCAGCTGTGGGGTATATTTTACCTCCAATTTTCCAAACCATTTGAGCTGCTTTGGTCCCGGTATAGGCAAAGACAGTTTCTACACCAACTTTCTTAAGGGCTGCCGCAGCTCCTTCTTGCTCATACGTCTTATAAGCATCATAAGCTGCATACATTGTTAAGCCTGCGCCAACTGCAAGAACAATCGCATTGTTCTCAACAGCAATGGTGGAAGTTTGAAATGCAGTTGATGGGTCCTGGCCTACGAAAGCTGCAACTGTTGCTGCACTCAATTTGGCAAAAGCAAGTTCACCTGAAAGGGATTCATAGAGCCTTGTCGTAAATTCAGGAGCTTCTAAAGAGAGGCCTTCCATTTCGGCTTGGGCTATAATGGCAAATGCTTTTTCTTGGGCAATATCCCTTCGAGCATCCATCACAACCTCAGAAACTACACCTCCGATTGCGCCAGATATCAGCCCACGTTTGGTTGTGTTTAAGAGCCAACCGGATGCACCTCCCAGCATGCCATGAAGAGCTTTGTGTTCTGTGTAAGTGAGCTGATGGGTTCCATAGACTCGCCCTATATTTAGGGTAGTTTAATTTATTTCTGTCGTTTAGAACTCCCCATACAATACCTCCCGACTTTAATTCATCCACTGCGTTAGCATTATACCAGGTATGAACAATCCTTTTAAACCTCCATGCCCAACTCTTTCAATGAAAGTCTTATAAGTAATTGGTAGTTCTATACCAAGAATTTTTCCTGCTTCCTCAATTAAAATTTTTGGTTTAGGACCAATAAATTTTACTTCAGACGATTGGTAGTGCTTACTAAATAATTCAAAATAATTATCTAAATCTTTTATACTTACTCTTTCACCTCCAATTTTCTAAATAAATTTTTGAATATCACTTATATGCGACCTCAATAATAGCACCATAATAGGCAGGATCTTCATAATAAAGTCGCCAAATAAATCTCTCAAAAGAATCTTCAATTTTAATATCTCCTCTGCACCAAACAGCATTTGGATTATCTGATTTAAGCTTCATAATTAAGAAGCTTGAAGAATCTCCAATTTCGAAGAATGGTAAGTCGCCAGGTTGTAGGTCTTCATAGACATCTCTAGATATTAATCCGCTTTCTGATCCATAAATTAAAATGTCCTTAATAACACTAGGCGGATTAATCCTATTAGTATTATAAAATTTGTAATCCTTAGGGGGATTTTTAGGTATTATTAAAAAACCATATCCAATTTCTCTATAAAATTCTTTTAATTGAGATGGAAACTCTATTTTTAACAACATTTCAGTTTGGTTTATATCCTCTTCACATACAGGATAAAAAATATTTTTGGCTTCCAGTGAGGTATCTTTTGAACTGTTAACAAACTTTTGTAAATATTCATATTTTTTAGTCATTTTAAATATCCTATTCCTTATTGTGAAGTATTTCACCTGGAGAACCACGCTTGTGTACACCTAACTGATGCTCAGCATATTGTAATGGATGTATATTCCACCAAATGTGTGGGCCACCATGAGACTGATGTATAATATGATGAGCCTGAACTTGTGATCCAGCAGGATATACTATACTCCCATTTTTTTGAAAAATATCTTGTAAATAAACTGGCCAGACTTGCCCAGTATGTGTTTCCCATTGTGAAATAATCTTATCTTTGACTCTTGGGTTTTTATAAATGTTTCCATGTGCAATTTTCGCCATCGATGAAAGCTTCTTAAACTCCTGACTTCTTAAAGCTACTTCTAACATATATCTTTGCCCTTGGCTAATCTGAATCCCCGATCGTGTTTCCATATCCAAAACATACTGTCGAGACAATTTTGAAAACTGTGTTGGAAGAAGTCCTTGTTGCACGGGAGGCTTATAGGCTGCAACTACATAGATTCCAGAAGGAGACGCAGATCGAACTCCTCTTATTCCAGTTAAGCCAAGAAGGGGGAGTGCCTCAAATGTAAATTGTTGGAAAGCAAATCTACGATCTTGCTGACTAAAATTGTTTCGTCCTTTTCCAGCATACCAGTTACCAAGAGGTTCTATGATTCCATAGTGAACTATTTGTCTGAATGGTTCTTCTAAAGATTTGACTGCCCCAAGAGCAAGAGGAGCGCCTACGAGCCCCCCGCCAAAAGGGTTCGCAAATTCACCCGCTAGAAATCCGCTTAAAACTGCAGCACCATAAGCAGAATATTGGAGACCTTTTCCAACCCCATACAAAGCGCTGTCCACTCCTCTTGCTATACGCGGATATTCTTCCCTTAACTCTTGGATGTTTGTAATTAGGCTTCTTAAGTAAGATGGATCGTCTTTTAGCAAGGCCTCTTCTAAGATCATGTGATAATAAATCTCTTGTGCATCAGGGAATTCATCTCTCCAAAATCCTTCTTCTTCCTGTCTGAACGAAGATTCAGAAAGTAGAAGACTCTTGGTAAGAGAAGGAATGAGGTTATTCTCTACCGCATTGGCTGCTGTGAATATGCCCATGGAGACAGATGCAGGATCACGGGTGATGAGGGCCGTAAGACCGGCCATACCCACACGGATTATTCCATTTTGGAAGAGAAGACGCTCAACAAACCTTTGTTCATATTCTTTGAGTGTGAGGAGATGTCCTTCTTGTGCAGCTTCTTGTTTTGTCTGGCCTTCTATAGCTACAGGATCGATGAGCCACTCTGCCATCATTTCAGCAGCAAGAGCATTTGCTCCAGCTGCAAGAGAGGTTTTGAGATTGCCACCTTGAGCAAAGGACAGTGCTGTTCCCAAAGCGAAATGACCACCTTTGTGTAGGGGTGCAGGCAGCGGACTTAATGTTAATTTTTTAGAATTAAAATTTCAGAATTAAAATGACTAATGTAAAAGTGGCAGAGTTGCCTTATAGCGTTCTTTGAGGAGCTGAGGATGATCATCCATGAGTGGATCCCATGCAGGAATTTGACCCAAACGGCTTCGGCGTTCCAACAAGCCATCTTCGCCTTGTATAAATTACATCTTTATATTTTCAAAATCTGCAAATGCATCATTTTGAATATAGAAATTTAAAGCATATAATTTTTGCTCCATCGTAGGATTCTTTATTTGTTGATTAAGATTATCAACAATATCATTTATGCTATATATTCCAAGAACGTAAGTATAAATAATATCTTCCATCTTATCTTCATCTTCAAAATTAGAATTGAGAAGAAGACACGGTGTTTCTGTTCTTAGTGAATCGATTCCCTTAGGTAAATAAAGATTATAGTTTTCATCTATTTCATTGATATTTCGTAGAATATCACCTAACGTCATTTTTTCACTCATTGCTCTTTCCCTTTGTTTTCTTAACATGTGAACTCACATCAGCAATCTTATCAATGTTCAAATACTTATAATCTAGTAAGATTGAATAATTGATATTGTTTCATTGCAATCAAAACAAAGAAACACATACAGCATTCCGCAATCAGCTATAACGAATTCATCATTAAGAGAATCTAATTGTCCATAAAAACTCATTTTATTTGAGCACGAGGGACAATCGGGCCATTCTTCTTGTTGAATAAAGGTTGGGGTACCACCAAGTTGATGACGAGAGCCAACTTTTTCAGAAGCCCATTTAAATTTGGGTAAATTCGCAGCTTCATCATTCAACGGTTTTAGGATTAACCTAAAAGGAGGAATTTTGTTTCTAACTTTCATTTTTTGTATCCATGTATGGTAAGAGTATTGAGATTATACTCATCTAATAATTTTCCTGCAAACTGATAAATATCTTTACTTGTAGCTTCAGTATTATTACTTATGAATTGCTCCCACTTTTTATTCCATCTTCCTGGCATCCCACCATACCCACTGCCATGAATTCCCTTAAGATGTGTAGTTTCTCCTATCGAAATTGTATATTTATGTATATCAATACCCTTTTCCTCAAAATATCTTATAAACTGTTGTGGAAAAATATGATGGTCAGTCATTTTAGGAGCAGACAATAATCGGGTTTCGTAGGAAGTCGTTACCATACTACTCCTCATCCTTGTTGCTACCCGTAATATATGAGCTGGATTCAGAGCATGCAGTGCTTTAACAACAGGAGTTGATCTCGTTACTGGAATTATAGTAAGAGCCCCTTCTCCATAAGTCGCAGGAATCAAAGATACCAAAAAGCCCAAGTTTTGATACATAAATAGGTTTCCAGTTGAAACTATTTTACGCCAACCAGGCACGCTTGCATCATCAACATTTTGAAGTGATTGGGTAAGTCCATTTTTGAGAACATCTTCTATTGTTGTTTTGCCGCGTCGCAAAGTGTCAATCTCTGTAACGGCCCAAGAGACTACAGTCTCTTTTACAGCACCAACCATTTTCAACCCTTCTTCCATTACTTCCTCTGGAACAGGACCCAACTCAGGTAAGCGTATGCATCCCATAAAGTTATTCTCAACAGCATTGGCTGCTGTGAATATGCCCATGGAGACAATTGCGGGATCACTGGTGATGAGGGCGGTGAGACCAGCCATGCCAACACGGATCAATCCGGTTTGGAAGAGAAGACGCTCTATGAACTTTTGTTCATATTCTTTAGGTGTGAGGAGTTGTCCTTCTTGTGCAGCTTCTTGTTTTATCTGGGCTTCTATAGCTACAGGATCGATGAGCCACTCTGCCATCATTTCAGCAGCAAGAGCATTGGCTCCAGCTGCAAGAGAGGTTTTGAGATTGCCACCTTGAGCAAAGGATAATACTGTTCCCAAAGCAAAGTGACTCCCTTTGTGTAAGGATGCTGGAAGTGATCCTTTCCCACCTTTGTAAGCTTGTCCAAGTTGATAAGCACCATACGCTGCTGCTGTATTGACTGCTAAACTTCTCATGCCACTCACGACAGACTCTTCTACAGACTGACGGCCAATGATAAATTGAAGAGGTGTTTCTACAGAAGCTTTGAGAGCATTTGCTTTGAGGAAGTGCATAAACACCACATGTTTTTTAGGATCACTCAACGCTGCAAGACTTGGGTTCATATTAATCTTAAGAGCATCTGCTATATGATGGCAAAGACCTGCACTTGCCATACTTATCCCAAGTGAACGTAAGTACTGCGGTGAGGTGAGAGACTGGAGAGCACTGATTGGATCTCCATCTCGTAAGAAGGAGGTGCCGAGTTGAGAGCAGAGACATACAAATCCCGTTGAGGCCATTTGGGCGCTCATGGTCCCACTTCCCAAGAGAGTATTACCCAGAGCAGTGCCCCACCCTTGCGTTGCAAGGGAGATGGCAAAGGCTGCAACAACAAGGGCTTCATCAGGAATAATTTGTGTGCGTGTTGACCAATTAGTTTGCCATCGCTTGAGTTGATACGTGGTCTCTGCAAACTTGCATCACTTTTGGATGAAATGTTACAAGATAAGATATAAAGTTATTTTAATCTATGTTAATAAATTTTCTATAACTTATAACAAAGCAGAAGATCTGCTTCTTGTAAAATTTCTTGTACGATTGGGATTTGAGTTGGCTTTAATGACCATAGCCAATGCCGGTCAGTAACGCTTTGAAGATCCCCATGGGTCGCATTCTGCAGAATCCATTGCTCTAACGTCTGGCCTTTGACTCTTTGGTCTAGATGTGTCCTAGTTAGAATATTATAAAGGTAAATGTCTCGAAGTAATCCTGTTTTATAGTGATTGTTAACAGAATATTTTTTAAACCAACAGGCAATTTTTTCCCGCTCTATATTGTTTTCAGGTGTACGACTTATTCCTTCAATAATTCCGTTTACATACCAATCTGGACCTTTAGTAAATTCTCTTTGATAGGCAATCCCATATTTAAAATTACAAAACCTGGATAGATCCTTTACAAGTTTTGTAATATAGTCTTTGTTTAGTAATTGAATTACATCATCAAAGCAAATATATAGAAAACCTTTCTTTCTAAGGCATATTTCTACAGAAGTTTTCCAATTTAAATTAGTTCCGGCCTCTGATACGCCACCCATAAGATGTATATCTTCAATACCTTGAAATCCATTTTTTTCTAATTTTCGTTTTCCACTTTCAAAGCGTATAAGTTTTTGAGAGGTAGGTAGGCCCATTGCTTGAGGGGTTTCGCCAATGCTTTCAAACCAGTTTACCATAAAATCAAACCACCCAGGTAGATTACATTTTTCCGCTTCCAAATCATATAGTGCAACAACGTTACAAAGTTGACGACTCATATTCATTGCCCTTTATTTATTGGTTTAATAATATCAATTGTTCCTTGCATAAATTCTGGCAATTGACCCATCGCATCTTCATTTCTAAAACGTAATATATCAACTTTATCTGTTTTTGACATTACTTCAATTGCATCTACTCTACCATTTTGATAAACAATTGTCACATCAGGTCTACGATTTGGAGTAACAACTCCACCTGTCGCTTTTTTATATCCTCGGTTTAATAAAACACTTTTCACATGCTCCTGTTTCGCAGCGGAAATTGCTTCTCGGTATGACCTTACGGCATGACTTGTATCAGGCATCTGTTGGGTACCCGTCACTTGTGCTTTCCCAACAATCTTTTCTTTCCACTCTTGACCAGGCCGTATTACCCACGGTTGCTCTTTAGAAAACTGTCTTCTTGTCTTAGCCAAATCGAAAGCTTCTATATTTTGTTTGGAAACATTCTTACTTACCGGAACTTTTCGAAGGCTTCTTACCTCATCTATTCTCTTCGTAAAATGTGTTCCAAACTTCTTTGCTGTTTTTAAGACAACCTTACCACCTGCTTTTGCAGTGTTCGTACCTGAGAACACAAATCCAGTCTCAACCGCAAGATCCCATATCGAAATTGTCCCACCAAGATAAAGCTGATGCGTTATATCTCCATAAGGAATGCTTCCTAATACAGCATCTTCGATATAGACTTCAGGATTCTCATACATGTCCTCTGCTGTATCCATAATGGCATCCTTTGTTGCAATTACGGTATCTCTCATAGCTTCAAAGATTTCATCTGGAACAGGACCCAACTCAGGTAAGCGTATGCATCCCATAAAGTTATTCTCAACAGCATTGGCTGCTGTGAATATGCCCATGGAGACAATTGCGGGATCACTGGTGATGAGGGCGGTGAGACC
>Ga0194123_10000831_pt1 | contig 53630 bp, 43 predicted proteins | sample TA2MahsurfametaG_5_FD_155479 | JGI IMG/M metagenome (GOLD analysis project Ga0194123, IMG submission 155479) | Freshwater microbial communities from Lake Tanganyika, Tanzania - TA2015023 Mahale A surface | ecosystem: Environmental > Aquatic > Freshwater > Lake | place: Tanzania: Lake Tanganyika... | reverse complement strand
GCGTACGTGCAGGCGGGCACCTACGCGGGCACCTTCGTCCATCGTTCTGCGGCCCTCGACGGCAGCGGCATTTCGATCGTGCAGGGCGGTGGCTACCGCTCGACCGGCGGCAGCAACGTGTCGGCCGTGGCCAAGCTCGCCCCCGTCGCCCTCGAGTACGCGCTACCCAACGCGCGCGGCACCCTCGCCGCGGCGCGCACCAGCGACCTGAACAGCGCCACCAGCGAGTGGTACTTCAACGTGAAGGACAACTCGACCGTCTTGGGGCCAGCCAACGGCGGCGGCTATTCGGTGTTCGGGCGCGTGCTCGGGGGCGGGATGGCAGTCGTCGACCGCATCGCGGCCCTCCCCGTGATCAATGCGGGCGGCGCCTTCTCGGACCTGCCGGTGCGGGATTTCAATGGGGGCACCCCGACCGTGGCCAACTTCGTGCTCATCAACGGGGTCACGGTGGCGACCGTCTATCCCGGCGGGAGTGGGCTCGCGGTGGTGGCATTCACGGCGGCCAGCAGCAGCCCGGCGGTGGCGGCGCCGACCGTGACCGGCACCACCTTGACCCTGGCGGCGGGCCTCCCGGGCACGGCGGAGATCACGGTAACGGCGAGCGAGACCAGCGGCGGAAGCGTGACGCGGACCTTCACTGCGACCGTCGGGGGCGGGGCGACAAGGCAGGCGCCAGCGCTCGTCAGCCAACCGCCGGCCGAGCTGAAATTGGCGGCGGGACCGCCGCAGCCGCTGATTCTGGCGGTGGGTGCCACCGCGCATCCTGCGCCATCGTATCAGTGGCGGCGGAACCGCGTCGATTTGCCGGGTCTGCGGGGGCCGCTGCTGGTGTTGCCCGCGGCGGGGGCAGCGGAGGCGGGATCCTACACGTGCGTGGTGGCGAACGCGGAGGGGAGCGTCGAGAGCCGGGCCTGCGTCGTAACGTTGGTCGCGGCGACCCCGGCCGAGACTGGGCGACTGACCAACTTATCCATCTTGTCCTCCTTCACGCGAAACGAGGTCCTGACCATTGGCACCGCGGTGGGCGGAGCGGGCACGGGCGGGAGCAAAGCGCTGCTAGCGCGCGGGGCCGGCCCGGCTCTGGCGCAGCTTGGCGTGCCGGACGTGATGCCTGATCCGCGGCTGGTCTGGCAGACGCCGGGTGGCGCGGTGGTGGCGAGCAATGACAATTGGGGTGGCGGCGCGGCCCTGTCGGCGGCCTTCGCGCAGGTGGGGGCTTTCCCGTTCGCGTCCGGCGACTCGCGAGACGCGGCCCTCCTGCAACCGGCGCTGGCGGCGGGGAACTACATCCTAGAGGTGCGGGACGCGACCGGCACGCCGGGTGTGGCGATCGCCGAGTTGTACGATGCCACCCCGGCGGCGGCGGTGACGGCGACCTCGACGCGGCTGGTGAACGTGTCGGTGCGGCGGGAGATCCCGGAGGGCGAATCGCTGGTGGCAGGCTTTTACCTGAGTGGTGAGACCGCGCGGACCGTGCTGGTGCGCGCAGTAGGGCCGGGCCTAGCCCAATTCGGGGTGCCGGAGACGATGCCGGACCCGCAGCTGACTTTGTTTGGCGACCGCGGGGTCGTGGTGGGCGAGAACGACAACTGGGGGGGAGCGCAGGAGTTGGTGGCGTTCGCGGCACGCGTGGGGGCGTTTCCGCTGGCGAATCCGGCCTCGAACGACGCGCTCCTGCTCCTGACCCTCGCGCCGGGCAAGTACACCGTGCAACTCCAGGGCAAGCAGGCGGGCGGGGCGGCGCTGATCGAGGTCTACGAGGTCCGCTGAGCCGACCCGCCAGAATCGGGGTCGGTGCGGGTCGCCGCCAACGGGGTTGGCACCCGGGTTCGGCATCCGGCCTGACGGGCGGGTATCAGGCCCTTCTCCGACCGGGGATGAAGCCCTTTGGCGCTCCTGGTTGCTCTCCTCGGACGTGGCTCTCGCTTCACCGCCGCTCGCGAACGCAATCTACCGCAGGCCCACAGGGGTGCCGAGCACCTCGCGTAACAGCACCGCGCGGCGCAACGCGCCCGGATCGCGCAATTCCGTGGCGAGGCGACCCGACCCCCGCGCCGCTATGCCGCGCGCCACCGCGGGCGCCGCGGCCTCCTCGACTCGGCGCCGCACGGCCCCCCGCTCCGCCTCGAGCGCCGCCAATTGCTCCGCTAGCACGCGCTGCCGCTCCAATTCCTCAGACCGCACACTCGCCGCCGCCGGCGCCAAGGGCGGAGGCGGCGCTGCAGGCACCGACTCCTCGCCGGAGATCTTCCGCTCCATCTCGCGCGCCTTTTCCTCGAAATCCCGCATCATCCGCCGCATCGGCTCGAACGGATCCGCCGAAGGGGACTCCGGCGCGGGCGGAGCCGCTGGCGCCGCCTCCCGGGCCACCGGCGCCTCCGGGGCCGGCGCGGGCGCCGAGCCGCCGCGCCGCTCCGCGATCCTTCGCCGAATTTCCGCCTGGATGTCCTGCACCCGGCGCTCTTCCTCGAGGGCGTCCGGCTTAGAGGTCGAAGGCGGCGGCGCCGCCCGGCGCGCCTGGAGCAGGCCGCGCAGGATCTGCACCAGGAAGATCACCACAAAGATGACCAGCCCGATGCGCTCGAGCAGCCAGTCCAGCAAATTGGCCTTCACGAGGCGGAGGCGCGGGACCCGGGCTTACTTCTTGCCCTCGGGTTGCGCGATGGAGGACCGCATCTGCGTGTCCGCCTGCACATTCTCCATCCGGTAGAAATCCATCACGCCGAGGCGGCCGTTGCGGAAGGCCTCCGCCTGCGCCAGCGGGACCTGCGCCTGCGCCTCGACGACCTTCGCCTGCATCTCCTGCACGCGCGCCTTCATTTCCTGCTCCAACGCCACGGCCGCCGCACGCCGGATTTCCGCCTGCGCTTGGGCCATATTCTTGTTCGCCTCGGCCTGCGCCTCCTGCAACTTTGCCCCCACGTTCTCCCCGACGTCCACATCGGCGATATCAATCGAGAGGATTTCGAACGCGGACCCCACATCTAAACCGCGCTTCAGCACGGTTTTCGAGATCGCGTCGGGCGATTCGAGCACGGACTTGTAGGACTCGGCCGAGCCGATGGTGGTTACGATACCCTCGCCCACGCGGGCGATGATCGTCTCCTCCTTGGCGCCACCGACAAAGCGGTCGAGGTTGGTCCGCACGGTCACGCGGGCCTTCACCTTCACTTGAATGCCGTCCTTGGCCACGCCGTCAATGGTGGTGCGACCACCCTCGGGATTCGGGCAATCGATGACCTTCGGATCGACGGAAGTACGTACCGCCTCGACCACGCTCTTGCCGGAGCCCTTGGTCGCGAGATCGATCGCGCACGCGCGGTCCCAGCCGAGCTCAATGCCCGCCTTCTGCGCGGCGATTAGCGCCTGCACCGTCGGCACCACGTTGCCGCCCGCCTGGAAATGGGAGGCAATCTGATCCGCATCAAGGTTGATGCCGGCCCGCACCGCGGTGATGCGGGCGTCCACGATCAGCCCGTAGGGGATGCTCGCGAACTTCAGCGCGACCAACTTCGACATCGGGATTGGGGCCCCGTTGAAGAGCGCCTTAACCCAGGCGCCGATCAGGCTGAAAACGATGGCGCCGATGATGAGGACGAAGAGGCCAAGGATGGCGATGCCGATAAGGGTAAGGCTCATGAGGAAGAATTAGGGGGGGCGGACAGCAATGACAAGGATGCGGAAAGTTTCAACCACGGCGACCTGGACCGGCGCGCCGGCTGCGATCAGGCCGCTCCGGCTGAAGGCCTCATATCGCCGGCCTTCGCACTCGACAATGCCGGTGGGGGCCAGGGTTGTCACGGCGACGCCGGTCCGGCCCAAGAGGCTCGCGTCGGCCACCGGGGGCTGGCTGCGCCCCTCCACGGTGGCGGAGAGGGAGAGCGCCTTCGCGAGGCGACTGCGCGGCAGCAGCACGAACTCCAGATAGAGGGCAACAGCCGTTACCAGGAGGCCCGCCGCGAGAGCCCAGGCGCCCCCGCTCGGACCGAAGCGATCGAAGGCTACCAGAACGCCGCCGAGCAGGGACAGTCCGCCCACGATTCCAAGCACGCCGCCCGGGACGATCACCTCCAACGCGAGCAGGAAAATCCCGATGGCAAACAGAACGATGATGAGGGTCACGGGGCGGGGCCCTCCAGCGAGTCGACCACGAGGCCGAAATCCGTGCGCCGCTGTACGACCACGCGCGTGCCCGGGGGCGCCGAACCCACCTCGAGCCGCGCCTCGTAGCGGCCTCCGTCCACCTCCACCTGCCCGGCAGGGAACAGGCCGGTCACCGCGATCCCCACTCGGCCGACTAATCCGGCCGCGGCCGCGCCAGCGTCCGGGGGTAGGCCCGCGGCCTGCGCTGAACCGGCAATTGGATGGGCGACCGCGAGCCGAGAGAGGAACCATCCGCGGGGCAAAAACCGCGCGAGCAGCAGGGCCAGCGCGACCGCCAGCAGGAGGCCGAAACCAACCTCCTGGAGGGGGCGCAGAAACAGCCCGTCGCTGATCGTCACCGGCTCGTTGGGCCAGATGTCGGCCATCGACCACACAAGAGAGCCCAGCATCAGGGCGAGTCCGGCAACCGCTAGGACCACGATGCCGGGAAAGAAGACCAATTCGGTGAGCACCATCCCCAGGCCCAAGGCGAAGACGAGGATCGGCTCCTGGCCAGAAAGGCCGGCGACGTAGTTGCTCAGAAATACCACCGCGAGACAGGCGATCCCCGAAATCCCGAACACCCCGAAGCCGGGTGTCTTAAACTCGATGTAGAGTGCCAGCAGGCCGAGCCCAAGCAGGATCGGGGAGAGCGAGCGGAGGAACACGGCGAAATGCTCGGACCAAGTGATCTCGAGGCGGGTCACCTCGTAACTCCCGGCCCCGAACTGCTGCCGCAGCAGGTCCTCGATATCAGAGGCGATCCCGGACGCCAACAGAGGCTGCGCCGGATCACCGTGGGTTTCGGCCGCCTCCTTCGCGGTGAGCGAGAGAAGCTCCCCCTTTCCCTTGAGCACCTTGTCCCCAATCTTCAGCTCATAATCGGCATCAATCATCGCGGAGATGACCTGACCGCGGTAGCCGCCCTTGCCCTCGCTGGTGGCGCGCACCCGAGCCTTCAGGTAGCTCACGATCTTCTGGCGCATTGAGGCATCGATCTCCTGCCCAGTGGCCATCACCGGGGCGGCGGCGCCGATGATGCCCTCCGGGGAGAACCAAATTTCATCGGTCGTGGCGGAGATGAAGGCGCCGGCGGAAATGGCCTCGTTGTTGATGAAGGTGATCGTGCGGCCCTTGAACTTGCCCAAGGCCTCCATGATCGCGAAGGTCACATCGAGGGCACCGCCCGGCGTCTTCATATCCAGGATCACCACATCCGCTTTCTGCTCGGTGGCCGCCTTGAGGCCACGACGGATAATGTAAAGTAGCGGGGAATCCACCTGCTCCTGCGCGGGAATGACAAAAACCCGGCGCCGTTCGCCGGCTGGCGGTGGATTCAGCGGCGCGGACACGCCCTGCGCCGCGGGAAGCGCAGGAGACGGGGCGGTGGGCGCCGGATCGTTCCGCACCAAGGCGGACCCGGCGGCCCACCCCGCCGGGAAAACGGCGAGCAGCAAGCAGAGACAAGGTAGCCAACGTGGCATCGACGCACACTAGCGAGGCGGGGACGCCGCGCAAGTGCGGCGAGCCGGATAAGCCTTGGCGGCCGCCAGGTTGGGGACACACTCGCGCCGCAATGGAAAAGGTGGCCTATCAGGGACAGACCCTTACGCGCTGGCAGGTCGGCAACTCGACCTTCCTCGCGCTCCCCGAGCGAGGGGCGCGTCTCCTGAACTGGAATCTGACCCTGAGCGACGGCTCCTTCCGCGACGTGATTTACTGGCCCGAGCAGGCGGACTTCGCAGACATCGCGAAGGTCCGGGGCGGCAATCCGATCCTGTTCCCGTTCAACGGCCGCACTTTTGACGGAGCGGACATCTTTTACTGGCGGGCGGCGGACGGGGTACGCCGGCCGATGCCCCTGCACGGCATCGCGCGGCAGGGCGAGTTCGAGATCTCCCGGCTGGACCGCCACGGCTTCGTGGCGCGGTTCGTGCCCGGCGAGGAGGCACGCGCCTGCTACCCGTTCGCGTACGAGTTCACGGTCACCTACCGGTTCGACCCGCTGGGCCTAGCCTGCGAATTCGCGCTGACCAACCTCGGGCGCGAGCCGTTGCCTTGGTGCGCTGGCCATCACTTTTACTTCAGCCTGCCGTGGAGTCCCGGGACGACCCGGGGAGACTACCTGATCCACATCCCGGCCACGCGCCGCCTGCGCCACGACATCGCCACCGGCGCGCTGGTGCCTGGCCCCGAGCTGCGAGCGCAAGAGAGCTTCGCCAACCCCGCCTTGGTGGACACTTTACACACCGGCCTACAGGGCTACGACGCGGTTTTCGGCGAGCGTGGGCGGCCGGGCGACGTGTGCGTGCGCCTCGGCACCGAGAAGGTGCCGCCGCCGGACGCGATGTTCGTCACCTGGACCCTCGCGCCAGATTCGCCATTCTTCTGCGTGGAGCCTTGGATGGGCCCTCCGAACGCCCCCAGCCATCGCGCTGGGCTGCAACTAGTGCCGAAGGGAGAAACGGGTAAATTCGCCGTCAGCGTCACTCTCCGCTAGACGAACGGGCCCGTTCGGGATTTCCTTCTCCCCTTATGGCCTCCGACGCTGTGCTCGACCTCGCCCGGCTGCCCCTGGGCTTTATCGATGGGCTGGGCGGGATGGAGATGCTGCTGGTGTTCGCCGTGGCCCTGCTGCTTTTCGGCGGGGACAAACTGCCGGAGTTCGCCCGCGGCATCGGCAAGGTGATGCGGGAGGTCAAGAAGGCCGCCTCGGGCGTCGAGGACGAGTTCCGCCGAGCGATGGACGAAGACGAGCGCAAGCGGCTGCAGGCCATCCCGACGACGACGGCCGAACTGCCGAACGGGGTCGACACGCCCTCCACTCCGATTCCCTCCGGCGACGCCTATCCCGATTATGCCGCCCATACCGCCGCGGCCACGCCGCCCGCGGAGGGTGAGACCACGGCCGCATCGACCACTGAGGGCGGGCCGGTGGCCGGCACGGAGCCGGCCAAGCCGGCGACGAAGCCCGCGTCGGCGAGCGAAGACTATCCCTGAGCCGGATCCGGCGGAGCGCGGCTCCCTGCCCCGCCGACGATTAGGGCCTACGTCTAAGCCTCTCTGGGTGTGCACATCCGCCCGGCTGTCCCCTCAAAAAAGCAAAAGGGCCCGGATTGCTCCGGGCCCCGCTTCACCTCATTACCGCGTCGCCTTCAGTTGCGGCCCAGCGGACGCCGGCCGGTGAAACCGTAATCGAGCGCCGCGACCGCCAACAGCGCGAGGACGCTACCATAACCGAGCACGTGCTCCACTCTCAACGGGGTGGCATCAGAAAGCAGCAGGGCGGTGACGGCCAGCAGGCCGGAGGGGACCGCGATCAGGATCAGGATTTTCTTCATTTTGGTTTATTTCTGCCGAACCCAACTAGGTCGACTTCACTACCCTACCACCAATTCAGGATGAGTTGAAATCGATCCTTCCTATCGTATTGATTTGCTCTGCTTATGGAACTCTCCCAGTTGCGTTCGTTTGTCGCAGTGGTCGAAACCGAGAGTTTCACGCGGGCTGCCGCCCAAGTAAAAATCTCTCAGCCAGCTCTCAGTCAGCAGATTATGAATTTAGAGAAGGGGCTCGGCCACCGCCTGCTCCATCGCCTCGGCAAGCGGGCGGTACCCACGGAGGCGGGCCAAGCTCTGCTTCTGCGAGCCCGGCGAATCCTCCGGGAAGTCGAGGACGCGGGCCGGGAATTGGGCGACCAGACAAGCCTCGACCGCCGGATCGCAGTAGGCGCGGTGCAGACCGTGATGCCGTTTCTGCTTACGGGCCTGATCGAGGACTGCCGGCGCACACTCCCGCATCTGCACATCGACGCCCGCGAGGATTTCCGGACCGACCTGGTGACCGCGGTGGTGGAGGGCGAGTTGGACCTCGCCGTGGTGCCCAACCCCGTGCGCGAGCCGCGGGTGGCGACGGAAGTGCTGCTGCGGGAACCGTTGCTGCTGGTAGTGGGACGCGGCCATCCGTTCGCCGCCCGGAAGGAGATCGAGGTCCGAGATCTGGCCGCGGAAACGTTCGTGTCGCTCGGGGATGCCAGCGCACTCGCGGCCCAGATTCGCGCCTTCTTCGGCGACCAACACCTGCAGCCGCGGTTCGGCTACCGGTGCGCGCAGGTGGCCACGCTGAAGCGCTGGGTAGCCGCGGGAATGGGCATCTCCCTGCTCCCCCGCCTCGCCCGGCAACCCGAGGACGGCAACCAGCTCAAGTACCTGCGGCTGGCGGGTAGCGACCTGCAGCGGGAGCTGGTTGTAATCCGCCACCTGCAACGCTACCGGAGCCGGGGGGCGGAGCAGTTCCTCGAAGCCCTGCGGTCCCACGTCGCAGGCTACCAGACCGGACTCGCGGCGACGAACCCGTACTGATCACGGCGTCCCGCCGCGGTCCGGGAAGGCCAGCTTAGAACCGCTCGTCCAGCGACGTCTTTTGGTGCTGGTGCAGGGCAAGGCGCAGGCGCTCGCGGGCAGCCTCCTCGGTCCAGCCGAGCTTCTCGTACAGGACGGCCCGTTGCTCGCGCAGCTTGCGGTCGCCAGGGGCGTCCTTCAGCCGCGCGTTCAGCGCTTCTAGGGCCAGCCCAAGGTGCCCCGCCCCCTCGTGCAGCACTGCTTCGAGGGCGCGGGTCTGCCGGTCGCCCGTTTCCGGGTCCCAGCGGCGGGCCTCCGCCAACGCGCGCCAAGCGTCGTCCCAGCGGCCCAAGGCACGGAACACATCCGCCCGCAGCCGCTCCGCCCGCGCGAGCACCTCGCGGTGCGCGTTCAGGCGCTTCTTTTCGCGTTCCAGCTTGGAGCGCGCCGCGCCCTCCAGTTCCGCCGTTGCCGGCGGGGCACCAAGGTGCCGCGCCACCGCATCGGCGTCCGCGCGCCGCACCACCTCGTCCAGAAGCGCCAAGACTGCCTTGCCCGGGGCTTCCACCGGGACCGCCGCCGTATCAGTCGGAGCTTCGCCGGCCGCCGGGGCCTCCGCCCTGGGGCGGGCCTTACCCCAGAACTCACTCGCCCACCCCGCCGCCTGCGCCGCGTCGAGGGCCTCCTCCCACGCGGGCACCGGATCCTCGGGCCGCTCGGTCCGGAACGCCGCCAACAACTCGCCCCGCTGACGCTGGACCTCCGCGCCCTTAGTCGCCCGCTGGTCCCGCACGAAGGCCAGCCGGGCCTCGTAGAGCGCATCCGCCAGCTTCTCCGCCTCGGTCCGGGCGTCCGGCACCGGCTTCGGCTTCGCCTTCTGGTTAGTCACCTTGGCGGGCGACAGGCCGGGGATGTAGACGAGGTCCCGGCGCCCCAGTTCCCGGTTCTCGAGGTCACGGAATACCACCGTGCCCGCGACGTGCGCCGGGCGGGGCTCGTGCTTTGCGAGGTCGTCCGCGGACTTGTCCTGCAGGTAAACGGTCTCTTCGCGTCCCGCCTCCAGCCGCAACTCGGTCGCATCCTTGCCATTGAAGCGCTCGCGCAGGTTGGCGCGCACCGGCAGCGCCCGGCTCGCCTTGAGCGGCTCCGCCAACCGCAGGGGCGCGTGGGTCAGGGACCGCAGCAGCTCCACTTCTGGCGCCGTAAAATCGCGCACCGCGGTGACCTTGCCCTTCGGCAACCGCAACGACGGGCGACCGGCCGCGGAGTTCCCGCTGCCCATCCCGTCAAAGAGCACCTCCCCCGACTCCGCCTGCAGCGTCACGCGGCCGCCGCCCACCGCATCCCCGAGATCGTAGTCCTCGGCCGGCAGGATGTGCACCGAGAGGGGCTCCTTCAAATCCAGAACGAACCGCTGCCGCAGGAAGGACGGACGCACCGGGCCCGGGGTCAGCGGCGAGGCCGGATGCTCCGCGCGCTCGTCCATTTTCCGCAGCTCCGTCGTCTCCGGGAGGAACACGTGCACCGCCCGCTCCAACTTGGCCTCCACCTTCACCTCGCGGTCGGCCAGAGACAGCAGATCGAGACCCGCCCAAGTCACGCCCGGAGGCAGCACGAGCGGATCCGTCTCCAGTCCGAGGCCGAGCCATTCGAGGCGCACCTCAAGCGCCGCCGCGCCCACGGAGCTGAAGAGCAAAGTCGTCGCCACCTCGACCACTACGCCCGGCTTCACCCGCAGGTCGAAGGTCTTCTCCGCGCCGGGGTCGAGGGTCAGGTTCTGGTCCGTCTCCATCGCCGCAATGTGGGTCTGCGCCGCATACCCCACGGCCTGCACCACGAAGCGCCGCGAAAGCGTGTCCGCCGCGCGATGGCGCACCGTGAGGCGGAGGCGCGAGGCGCCCGCCGGGGCCGCGACAAACAGCCGCCGCGTCTCCGCCGGGCGCAGCGGGATCACCGTGTCCAGCTTACGATCACGGAAGGCCGAGGCCGGGGCGGGTTGGATGATCGTGACCGGCACTGAAAACACCGGCCCGAGTTCCGGCTTGTCCGCGAGGACCGCGTCCACGGTCTCCGCGTGGAAGGAGCCGAGGGCGCCCTCGGGCACGGGCGGGGCCGCGACGACCAGACCAAAGGTGCGTGCACCATTGGACAGGTGCACATAGTCGGGCGCCTGGATCCAAGGTGCGCTGGGCTTTAGGCGCAGGTCGGCGGCAAAGGCCACCCGGGCCTCCGGGGCGACGGATTCCGCCCACGCCGGGGTGACCTTCACGGAAACCCGGCGGCGCGGCTCGGTCAGCACTTCGCGCAACTGCAGTCCCCGGCCGCGGCTGGAAAAGGTGCCCTGGTCGACCTCGAGATCATAGAACCCGCCAAACGCCGCGACGCCCTGCAGCGCCTGCAGGCGTTCCCACGCCCGCGGGGCGTGGATCAGCCCGGCGCCGCGCGTGGCCGCATCCTCGTCGGGCAACGGCTGGGCGCCGAGGATCAGGGCCGCCCGCAGGCGCGCCGGAGAGGCGTCGATGCCCTTCTGCCGCGCCGCACTTAGCACGAGCGCCGCCACGCCGGCCGCCGAGGGCGAGGCCATCGAGGTGCCGTTCATCATCTCCGCGCCCTTGAGGCCCTCGGTCGAGACGCTCGCGAACGCCGCGCCGGGGGCCATCACATCCACCCCGAGGTCGCCGTCTTTGGTCGGCCCGCGGCTGGTGAACTGTTGCGCCGTGCCCGGATGGCGCGCCAGGGCCTGATACAGAACCCGGCCCATCTCGGGTGAAAGGTAGGCGCCCACGCCAAGGACGCGGTTCGCCTCGGCCCCGGCGGAACCCGCCGTGCCCAAGGCCGGGCCATTGTTGCCCGCCGAAAGGACCGCAAGGATGTCGTGCCGTTCGACCAGCAGGTCATAGGTACGGCTGTTGCGGTTGCGGCCGTCCTGGTAAAGCGAACGGCCGCCCCAGCTGGCGTTGACGATGTCCACGCGATGCTTGGCCGCGAGGGCCGCCGCGCGTAGCTCGCTGGTGCCATAGGAACTGCCACCGGTGCGGATGTCGCCGATCTTGATCGAAAGAATCCGGGCGCCGGGGGCGATGCCGTCGCGCGCAGGCTCGCCGGGGAAGTGGGCCGAGGCGATGGCGGCCACGTGGGTGCCATGGTTGCCGCCGACCGTCACGATGGAGACCAAATCCCCGCCCTCGTAAACCTGCACCCCAAAGGAGACATTGGTCACGGGGCCGAAGGAGGCGTGCTCGCCAGCGACGCCGAAGGGCCGCAGGGCCTTTTCATCCCGCAGGTCTCCGTCCTCGTCGGTGTCGACCACTACCCGCCAGTGTTCCCCGTCGTGCCAGACGAGGCAATCGTGCAGGGCAAGCGTCTCGTCGGCGGGCTTCGCGTTCTCCAGGGCCTCCAGGGCCTCGGCACGGGCGAGCAGGTCGCGTTCGGCGCGGGTACGGTCCTCAGGCGCGCGGGCCTGGGCGGCGCGGCGGGCGGCGGCATCTGGCCCCCGACCGCGGGCGGCCTGGCTGCGGGAGGAAGCGGCGGCGCGTTCCCCGGCGCGCAGGTCCGCCAGCCGCTTGAGCACGGCCGCGGGGAACAGTTCCGCGGCGGGCTTCAGGCCGAGGCGGAACTCGCCCGTCGGGTTCACGAGGCTCTCGGGCAGAGTCAGGCGGCGGCCGGAGAGCCCCGTGAGGCTGCCTTCCGCATCCGAGCGGCGCCGGGTGCTGGTGACGACGTCACCCGAGCCGGAGGCATCGAGGATATCGACGAGCTTGCGGCGCCCGTCGGAGGTGACGGCGAGGCCCGCGGCTGCCGGGTCGACCCCGGTGTCAAAGACCGCGATGACCACGCCCCGGCCGTCCGCCTGAGGGAGGGAGCGGAGGAAGGCATCGGCGGCGACCTCGCGCTTGGGGATTAGGGCGGAGCGGAGCGCGGCGAGATCGGCGGGCTCCGCCTCGGCGGGGGGGGCGGCGGTCAGGCGAACGGTGAGGCCGAGGAACGTGACAGAAAGCAGGCGGAGGAACATCGGGGCGGGAGGGTTCAGGAGCTCAGGTCGCGGATACTGCCGAAGCGGGGGTCGAAGAGACGTTGGTGGGTGCGAACGATCATCCCATCCGTGAGCCCGGCAAGCCAGTCGCAGATGCGGCGCGCCTTGCCGGCGTCGGTGGTTTCGGCGGCGAGCAGGCGGCCCACTTGCGGGGGCAGCAGGCGGATGACGCGGGCGCCGGGGGCGACGTAGTTTTCCCAGCAGGAGTGCCAGAGATCGAACAGCACCCGGCGGGCCTTGTGCTCCATTTGCTGGAGCTGCGGGCTCTCGAAAATGATGTCGTTGGCGAGGCGCTTGTAAAAGGCGGCCTCGCGCTGGACGGCCGGCGTGACGACCAGCTCGAAGGCGTAGCGGTGGGTCTGCGCCGAGAGGAAGGTGCGGCGTTCGCGCAGACGGCAGGCGGTGATGCAGGCCCCAATGCGCTGGCTGAGCACGCGCTCAAGCCGGTCGCCACGGACGGCGGCAAAGATCGCCTCGAGCCAGAGCTGTTCTTCCGCACCGATGCCCGCCTCGGCGGCCCAGCGCTCCATCCGCTCGAGCGTGAGAAAGCCGGCGCCGACCCCGTCGATGATGTCGTTGATCGAATAGGCCACGTCGTCGGCCCAGTCCATGATCTGGCATTCGACGCTCTTGAAGGCGTTGAGGGCGTCGCCCGCCTGCAGTTCGGGCGGGAGGCCTTGTCCGCCGAAGACCCAGTCGCGATGGCGTTCCTGCGGGTCGTAGAGGAAGTGGCGCGGGGGTGGCGCGGGGAATTCGCGGAACAGCTTCTTGTATTTGAGGACCCCGTCGAGGAGGGCGCGGGTGGGGGCCATCCCGCTGATGCCGCCCTCGCGCTGGTACATCGTCTCGGTGAGGAGGTGGAGCGTCTGGGCGTTGCCCTCGAAGCCGCCCCGGCCGGCCATCAGTTCCTGTAGCGTGCGTTCGCCGGAGTGACCGAAGGGAGGGTGGCCGAGGTCGTGGGCGAGGCAGCAGGCTTCAACGAGGTCGCTGTCGATGCGGAAGTCGGGGGCGAGGGGTTCGCCGCGGGACTCGAGGAAGGCGCAGATGGAACGGCCGATCTGGGCGACCTCCATTGAGTGGGTGAGGCGGGTGCGGTAGAAGTCGTATTCGCCGGAGAGGAAGACCTGGGTCTTGGACTGGAGCTTGCGGAAGGCGTGGGCATGGATGATTCGATCTCGTTCGCGTTGGAAGGGAGTGCGGTAGTCGCGCTGCGCGTCGCCGCCGAGCGTCTCGCGGTCGAAGGCGTTGTAGAAGCGGTTCTCCATGGTCGTAGGGGTGAGCGCAGCGCCCCCGCCCGCCGAAGGGAAGAGCGAAACGCAAGGGCATCCCAGCGTGAGCGCCGCAAAACCGGCAAAGGATCGAAGCCGCGGGCGAAGCCGTGCGGAGCGCGGATGTGCTGCAGAAGAGAGCGCGGAGCAAAGAAGCTCGAGCCGGGAGCCCATGACCGCGCAGCCTTACGGACACGGAGTTCTCTGCGCGTCGATTCGGAGTCCGCCAGTCCGAGCGCTGCCTTCATTGTCTTCGCGGCGTCTATGGGCGCCATCTCAGGCATCGTCTGCGCCCCGGAGCCTTTGACGCTTTTCGCGGCCATCCATCGCTTCGGCGCAGGCGGCGGGGGCCAGAAAAGGCCCCGCGGGCAACGCGGCGCGGAACGGGCTTGGTTTGGTGCACCCGGGCAATCCTTTCCCGATCAGCGCCGACTAAACCACCTGCCCGAGTCAACTGGCGCCACCGGCCCGGTAAACCTGCTCCACTGCAGGAGTTCCCATCCCGCCGGCCGAGGAAGGATTCCCCGGTTTAAAGCGGGCCGCCGTCCGCGCTCCGACCCTCTGTCCTTCACTCCGTCCGCCCGGCCCCCGGATCCTCCACCACGAGATTACGCCGCTCGTCCGGATCGCGCTCCAAATCGAACACCAACCACGGCCGCCCATCCGCCCGGAACACCTCCTTGCGCGTGCGCGAACGCCGGCCCGACCACACGCGATCGCACTGCCACGGCAGCGTCACCACCGAGGGCATCGAAATCTCTGCCGGAGCCCCCGTCGGCTGCGGACGCCGCCCCTCCGCCCACGCCTCGGTCCAGGCACCCAGCTCCACCAGCGAAACCGGCTCGGGCTCGATTCCCCGGCCCTCCCCGCCGGGAAAGCGCACGACCAGCGGCACCCGCACGCTCTCCTCGTACGGCCAGCCCTTCCGGAAACAGCCTTGTGAGCCCAACATATCCCCGTGCGCCGAGGTAAAGACGACCACCGTGCGCGCGCCATCAAGACCAGCCAGCAACCGGCCCAAGGCGCGGTCGGTCGCCTCAAGATGGGCGTGATAACCTGCCAGCTCCGCGCGGGCCTGCGCCTCCGCAGCCGCGGGGACGTTCGCCCGCATTCGCAAGGAGGCCGGGTCGCGCGGCGCCACCCCGGCGGCGGGCGCCGCATAGGGCGGGTGCGGGGGCTCAAGGCTTAGCACCCCAAACCACGGCCGCGCCCCCCGCCGCCACGCCGCCATGCGCTCAACCAGCACGTCGCTCTGGTAGCCTAGAAACCGCCGCGGCTCCGGCAGGCCCGTGCCGTGCAGCCAAGGATCGTTCAGCAAGAACCCGCTCTCAAAGCCCTCCCAGTGCTCGAACCCGCCCCGCCGTTCCGGCGGCACCAAGGTCCGCGCGTGAGCCTCCCCGACCAGCGGGGACGAGGAATCTCGCTCGCCCAGGTGCCACTTGCCGAAGAATGCGGTCGCATAGCCCCGCCCCCGCATTCGGTGGGCTATGGTCTCCCGGTCCACCGGCAAGGCGTCCCAGTAGTCGCGCACGCCGTTGGCCGGCGAAGGCACCCCCGTCAGCAGGGCCGCGCGGGCGAACGGACCGAACGGATGCGGCGTCACCGCCGCGGTGAAAACGACCCCTTCCGCCGCCAACCGATCCAAGTGGGGCGTTCGCGCGTCTGGATCACCGGCGAAGCCGCCCGCCTGCGCGCGCCACTGGGTGGTGACGATCCAGAGGATGTTCGGCGGCGGCATCCCGGAAGCCTCAAGCAAGGCGGCGCGCGCGTCCACCGCATTACGGCGGGAGGGCCGAAGAAGCTCAAGCGCCCCGCTCTGGAATATTGGTTTGCCCGCCGCGCCCCGCGACGCACGGTACTTTTCCCCCGAGCGATGACCCTGCGCATTGTCCATTTCGACGACCCCGTGCTCCGGACCAAGGGGGAGCAGGTCACGCGCTTCGACGCGGACCTCCGCCAACTCGTCCAAGGAATGGTCGCGACCATGCATGCCGCCCCCGGTATCGGCCTCGCCGCCCAGCAAATCGGGCGCACCCTGCAACTCTGCGTGGTCGACGTGCGGGAGGAACACGATGACTTCCACTGGACTCTCGCTGGCGTCCGCCTCCCCCTCTCGCTGGTGATGCCCCTCGCGCTCGCCAACCCCGTCGTCACTGTCACTCCCGGCACCCGCGAGGCCGCGGCCGAGGAGGGCTGCCTGTCCTTCCCCGAGCTGCGCGGCGAGGTCACCCGGCCGGAGGCGATCCGCGTGGCCTTCCAAGACATCCACGGCCTTGGGCACGAGCTGGCCTGCGACGGCCTCCTGGCCCGCTGCGTCCAACACGAGGTCGATCATCTGCAGGGGGTTCTGTTCATCGACCGGATGAAGCGCCGGTCGCGGGCGGCCCTCGAGCCCGGCTTGGTCGCCCTTGCCAAGGCCACGCGCGCCGCCGCCCGGACCTCCTGTTCCTTATGAGCACGGCCCAGAAATCGGATGGGATGAACTACGCCCCGCAGGGCAAACCGCGCCCGGTGGTCGGCCCCGGTGAGTTTGTCTTTGCCGCGGCTCACCTTGACCACGGCCACATCTACGGCCAGTGCAACGGGCTGCTCGAGGCCGGCGGGGAACTGAAGTGGGTCTATGAACCGGACCCGAAAAAGGTCGAGGCCTTCCGCGCGAAGTACCCGCAGGCCCGCGTGGCCCGCGACCTCGACCAGATCCTCCAGGATCCCGCGGTCCAGCTGGTCACCGCGGCGGCCGTCCCCTGCGATCGCGGCCCCCTCGGCCTGCGGGTGATGGCAGCGGGCAAGGACTACTTGACCGACAAAACCCCGTTCACCTCGCTCGCCCAGCTGGACGACGCCAAGGCGGCCGTGGCCCGCACCAGGCGCAAGTATATGGTCTACTTCTCGGAGCGCCTCCACGTGGAGTCGGCGATGTATGCCACAGACCTCGTCGCCGCCGGTGCGATCGGGCGCGTAATCCAAGTGATCGGTCTCGGGCCGCACCGCCTGAACAAGGCCAGCCGGCCCGCCTGGTTCTTCGAACGCGCCAAGTACGGCGGCATCCTCACGGATATCGGCAGCCACCAGTTCGAGCAGTTCCTGACCTACACCGGCGCGACCGACGCGACCGTCACCCAGGCCGCGGTGGGCAACTTTGCCAATCCCGACCGCCCCGAGTTCGAGGACTTCGGCGAAGCCTCCCTCCTCGGCGATAACGGGGCCTCGAACTACATCCGCGTCGACTGGTTCACGCCGGACGGACTGTCCACTTGGGGCGACGGCCGCACCGTGATCCTCGGCACCAAGGGTTACATCGAGCTCCGCAAGTACCTCGATGTCGCCCGCGACAAGGCCGGGGACCAAGTCTACCTCGTCGACCAGACCGGCGAGCGCCATTTGAGCGTGGCGGGGCAGGTGGGCTTCCGCTTCTTCGGCGAACTGATCCTCGATTGCCTGCGCCGGACGGACAAGGCGATGACCCAGGCGCACGTCTTTAAGGCGGCGGAACTCTGCCTGCGGGCGCAACTGGCCGCGCGGCGGATCGCCTGACGATGGCCCGCTCCATTGCGACCCGCACCGGCGACGACGGGACGACCGGGCTGCTGTATGGGCAGCGCGTGCCCAAGGACCATCCCCAGATCGAGGCCGTCGGGGCCTGCGATGAGCTGAACGCGGCCCTCGGGGCCGCCAAGGCCCTGCTGCCGGCGACGCCGCGCGGCACGGAGGTGCACGCCTCCCTCACCCGGATCCAGCGGCAATTGGTCGCCCTGATGGGCGAGGTCGCCTGCGCCGAGGCGGATGCGGCCCGGTATGCCGCCTCGACCTTCGAGAAAGTCACGGCGGAGGACGTCCACCGGCTGGATACCGAGTTGGCGGCGTTGGAGGCGCGAGGGCTGCGTTTCGACGGCTGGGCCACGCCGGGCGCGAATCCCGTTGCGGCGGCGCTCGATCTGGCGCGGACCGCGGCGCGGCGGGCGGAGCGGCGCCTGACCACTCTGGCGGCGCACGGCCGCTGCCTGCGGGCCGACGTGGGCCGGTTCATCAATCGCCTTTCGGACCTGCTCTGGCTGCTGGCGCGCGAAGCCGAGCAATAAGGAACCGGCGGGCGGGCGCCGGTCTTTCCGCTTCCCGCCCGCGGTGGCGTTCGCCAAGCTGCGCGGAATGTCCGCCCCACCCCGCCCCGTCACCTCAGTCCCGATCGAGACCGAGGCCGTCCTGCCCGCGCATCCGCAGCTCCTCGGCCATCCCCGGCCACTGTACACCCTGTTCTTCGCGGAGCTCTGGGAACGGTTCTCCTATTACGGGATGCGGGCGCTGCTCACCCTGTATATGGTGGCGCCGGCGGCCGCGGGCGGCTTGGGCCTGCCGGTCGGGCAGGCGACCCTGATCTACGGCACCTACACGATGTCCGTGTATATGCTTTCCATTCCCGGCGGGACGCTGGCGGACGGCATCCTCGGCTCGCGGTTGGCGGTGCTGCTGGGGGGCATCATCATCGCGGCGGGGCACTTCTCGATGGCGGTGCCCGGGGAAACGACGTTCTACCTGGGCCTGGCCCTAATCGTGATCGGGACGGGGCTCTTGAAACCGAACATCAGCGCGATGGTCGGCCAGCTGTACGCGCTAGGGGATGCGCGGCGGGACGCGGGATTCTCGATTTTCTATATGGGCATCAATGCCGGGGCGTTCATCGCGCCGCTGGTGACCGGCTTCCTCGCGCAGCACAGCGCGTTCAAGGCGGTCCTGACCGGCTGGGGCTTTGATCCGGCGCATTCCTGGCATTGGGGCTTCGGCGCCGCGGGCGTAGGGATGCTGCTGGGCCTGCTGGTGTTTGTCTTCTTCGGTCACGGCCTGCGCGAGGTGGGTCCGCCCCCTCCGCGGCAGGCCGGGGCGTGGCGGCAGCCGGTGTTCACCCTGTGGGGTACGCTGGGCTTGTGGGGGTTGGTCAAGCTGTCGGACGCGCCGGGCTTCGAGTGGCTTCGGGCGCTGTTCCTGCTGGTGCCGATCGGCTTGATGATCTGGTTCGGCCGTTCGCCGCAGCCTGAGACGCGTCAGCTGGGGGCAATTTTTTATTTCTTCATCGGGGCATTCATCTTCTGGGCCTTGTTCGAGCAGGCAGGCACCTCGCTGACCCTGTTCGCGGAGCGCCACACCGCGACCCACGTGGGTGGGCTCGAAGTGCCGTCTTCGTGGTACCAGTCAGCCAACCCGATCTTCGTCATCGCGCTGGCGCCGCTCTTCGCGCTGCTCTGGACGCGCCTGGGCGACCGGCAGCCCTCGAGCCCGATGAAGTTCACGTTGGGTCTGGTTTGTCTGGCGCTGGCGTTCGGCCTGATGGTGCCGGCGGCGCAACTGGCAATGCAGGGGAGGGTGAGCCCGCTGTGGCTGCTCGGACTGTACTTCCTGCAGACCATCGGGGAGATGCTGCTGAGCCCGGTCGGGCTGAGCACGTTCACCAAGATCGCGCCGCGGCATTTAGTGGGTGCGATGCTGGGCATCTGGTTCCTCGGCGCCGCCTTTGGCAACAAGTTTGCCGGGGTGCTGGCGGCGCAGTTCGGCGAGGGCGAGTCCGGGCAGCTGGACCGCTTCTTCGGGCAACAGGCGCTCGCGGTCCTCGCGGCCGCGGGGGTCTTCCTCGCGCTTGTCCCGTGGGTCCGCCGCCGGATGGGCGGGGTTCGCTGAGGCCTCCATCCCAGCCGCGATGACCCTGCGCTCCTGGTTTGCCACCCCGATCTACGCCGCCCCGCTGCAACCCCGCGGCGGGGAGCGGCTGCGCGCCGATCTGGAGGAAGAATGCCGCCGGCTGCGTGACTTTGATGCCGCAGGGCGGCGCTGGTCCGCGCGGCACTACCCGGGCGGCTACACCAGCTACGCCTCGATGAACGAGCTGCACCGCTTCTCGAGCACGTTCTCGGCCCTAGAGCGGCGCCTGCTGCCGCACGCCCGCCGCTTTGCCAGAGCGCTGGCCTTCGATCTGGGCAGCCGCCCGCTCCGACTCACCGATCTGTGGGTCAACATCATGCCGCCGACGGCGGCCCATTCGCTGCACCTGCACCCGCTGTCGTGCATCAGCGGGACGTATTATGTGGTAACGCCACCGGGCTGCCCAGGGCTGAAGTTCGAGGACCCGCGGCTGGACCGCTTTATGGCGGCGCCACCGCGGAAAGCGTCCGCCCCCGCGGCGCGGCGGACGCACGTAACTTATCCGGCGATGGCAGGCTCGGTGATCCTGTTCGAAAGCTGGCTCCGCCACCAGGTGGTAACGAACCAGGTCGACGCCGAGCGGATCAGCATCAGCTTCAACTTCAACTGGGCATAGGTGGGCACAATGGCCACCGCACCGGCGGAGCACTTCGCATTCGGTGTCCTGTTTGTTGCCTGCAGGCTTATCCACCTTGGGGGCCGGGAATCCCGGCAGCGTCGGCAAGCTCCCGACCTGCGTTTCGTTCCCTTCCTCCAGCGCCGGGAGCCCCGGCTACATCGAATCCCGCCGGCTAGCGCCCGCGGCGCCGCGCGCCCCTGGCCGCCACCGGCCGCGCCGGGCGCAGCGCCGGGGCCGCCCCCCGCGTGTGGCGCCCCGACTTGAGGGCATCAATCTGGTCCCGCAACACCGCCGCCCGTTCGAACTCCAGCCGGTTGGCCGCGTCCTGCATCTCCTCCTCCAGCTCGGCGATCACCGCGGCCGCGTCGTCCACCGTCTCGGCGACCACCGGCTCCGCCTCGCGGCGCCCGGAGCCGTCCAGCACGTGGAGGCTCGCCTGCGCAGCCCGGCGCACGCTTCGCGGCGTGATCCCGTGCCCCAAGTTGAAGGCCAGCTGCTTCTCCCGCCGGTACGCCACGGCCGCCAGAGTCCGCCGGATCGAATCGGTCTGCAGGTCCGCGTAGAAGATCACCCTTCCCTTCTCATGCCGCGCCGCCCGGCCGGCCGTCTGGATCAGCGACGTCTCGCTGCGGAGGAACCCCTCCTTGTCGGCATCCAGCACCACCACCAGCGCCACCTCGGGGAGGTCGAGGCCCTCGCGGAGGAGATTGATGCCGATCAGGACGTCGAAGTTGCCCAGCCGCAGGTTGCGCAGGATCTCGACCCGCTCGATCGCGTCGATGTCCGCGTGCAGGTACTCCACCTTGATGCCCGCCTCCCGCAGGTGGCTGGTGAGGTCCTCGGCGAGGCGCTTGGTCAGGGTGGTCACCAGCACCCGCTCCCCGGCGGCCGCGGCGGCGCGCGCCTCGGCAATCAGGTCCTCCACCTGGCCGCGCGTCGGGCGCAGGGTAATCTCCGGGTCAAGGAGGCCCGTCGGGCGGACCAATTGCTCCGCGACCACGGAGGAATGCTTCAGCTCATAGGGCCCGGGGGTGGCCGAGACGTAGACCAGCTGGCCGGAGGCGGACTCGAACTCGGCGAAGTTCTGGGGCCGGTTGTCGAGGGCCGACGGTAGGCGGAAACCGAAGTCGACCAAGGTGGTCTTCCGGGCTCGGTCGCCATTGTACATCCCGCCGATCTGGGGGAGCGTCACGTGGCTCTCGTCGACCACCAGCAGGAAGTCGCGGGGGAAGAAATCGAGCAGGCAGAAGGGCCGTTCGCCCGGCGGCCGGCCGGTGAGGTGGCGCGAATAGTTCTCGATGCCGTTGCAGAAGCCCATCTCCTGCAGGAGCTCGAGGTCGTACTCGGTGCGCATCCGGATGCGCTGCGCCTCCAGCAGCTTCCCGGTGCGCTCGAACTCCGCCACCCGCTCGTCCAGCTCGCGCCGGATGCCGGCGATCGCGGGCTCCAGCTTACCGCGGCTGGTGACGTACTGGTTCGCCGGGTAAAGGTCGAACTGCTCCAGGCTCCGCCGGATCTGGCCCGTCAGGGGATCAAACTCCTGCAGTCCCTCCACCTCGTCCCCAAAGAATTCCACCCGGAGCCCGTATTCGAGGTAGGCGGGCATAATGTCGACCACGTCGCCCCGGACCCGGAAGCGGCCCGGCTTAAGCTCGAGGTCGTGGCGCTCGTAAAGGTTCTCCACCAGCCGCTCCAGGAGCCGCTGGCGCTCCAGGCCGGCGCCGCGGCGCAGCGGGATCATCAGCGAGCTGAACTCCTGGGGCGAACCAAGGCCGTAGATGCAGGAGACGCTCGCCACCACGATCACGTCGCGGCGCGAGACCAGCGAGCTCGTGGCCGCCATCCGCAGGCGCTCGATCTCCTCGTTGATCGCCGAGTCCTTCTCAATGAACGTGTCGCTGGAGGGGATGTAGGCCTCCGGCTGGTAATAGTCGTAGTAGCTGACGAAGTACTCGACCGCGTTGTGGGGGAAGAAATGCTTGAACTCGGAGTAAAGCTGGGCGGCGAGGGTCTTGTTGTGGGACAGGATCAGCGCCGGCCGCTCGAGGCGGGCGATGACGTTGGCCATCGTGAAGGTCTTGCCGGAGCCGGTGACGCCGAGGAGGGTCTGGTGGCGGTTACCTGCGCGGAGGGAGTCCACCAGACGCTGGATGGCCTGGGGCTGGTCGCCGCGGGGCTCGTACTCGGACTGGAGTTGGAACAGCATCGCCGGGCCGTCACTCAGGCCGGTTCCGGCTGGGAGGCAAGCGGGTGAATTGCGGGTTGACAGGTCGGGACCCGGATTCAGAGTCATCCTTCCTCCTTTCAATGAGCACCACCGAGCAGAAGCAGCAGACTCCCACCCCGGCCGAGATCCCCTTCACCCAGCCGCAGGCGATGGTCCGTTACGTGACCGACACCGGTAAGATTCTGCCCCGCAAGTACACCGGCCTGTGCGCCAAGCACCAGCGGGCGGTGACCAAGACGATCAAGCAGTCGCGCAATATGCTACTGGCGCAGTAAGCGCCGACCCGGAGCGGGCGCATCCCGCATCCCCGGGCAAGCCGGAGCTCCTGAGGAGCCCGGCTTGTTATGTTTCCAGCGGGGGTGGCTCGGGTTGCGCCCGCGCCGATTGCCCACCCCGCGGACGGCGGTTTGGCACGATGAGGATCACAGCGGCCCGCCATCGGTATTGGCGGACCGGGGCAAAATGCGCGGCCGACCGGGCCGCTGCATTTTGATCCGCCCCAAGTGGAGCCCGCGTCCGGTTGTACTGGGGCGCGTCGCCCCGGCCATCCGGCGCCACTCCGGTTGAACCAGGTTCGCGGCGACCGGAAAGACCGGTTTGCGATGGACGCAGGCGGCGGCCAAAGCTTCGCTGGACGCACCCTGATGCCTACCCCGCTGCGCCGACTCCCGTTCGCGCTGACCCTCCTGCTTGCGCTCGTCCTGCCCTCCGCCGGCCAGAACCCCGGCGGGACCGGGTCCATCGCCGGCCGCGTCACCAACGCGGCCGGGGACACCTTCCTCGAACGGGTGCGAGTCACGGTCGAGGGCACGTCCCTGGAAACGTTCACGGACGCGGGTGGCGCATACCGCCTCGAAGGGGTGGCCGCGGGCGCCGTCCGCGTGCGGATGTTCTACACCGGCCTCGCGCCGCAGTCGGCGCCGGTCACGGTCGTCGCCGGCCAGTCGGCACCGCTGGAAGTGGCCTTGGGCGCGGCGGGCTGGGGCGCCGGGGCGAACAGCCCGGTGAAGCTGGACCAGTTTGTCGTCGCGACCTCCAAGGAGATGGAGGCCTCGGCGATCGCGATCAACGAGCAGCGGTTCGCCTCGAACCTGAAGACGGTGGTCTCCAGCGATGAGTTCGGCACCGTGGCGGAGGGCCACGTGGGCGAGTTTCTGAAATTCCTGCCCGGGGTCACGATGAACTATGCCGGCGGTAACGCGCGCGAGATCTCGATCAACGGGGCGCCGGCCGAAAACGTGCCCGTGACGCTCGACGGTTTCGCCCTGGCTACGGCGATCAGCGGGATCGCGCGGGCGGCGGCGGTGGATATGGTGTCGATCAACGGCATCGCGCGGGTGGAGGTCTCCTTTTCCCCCACGCCGGACACCTCCGGGGCGGCGCTGACGGGTTCGGTGAATATGGTGCCGCGGAGCGCCTTCGAGCGTTCCCGGCCGGTCTTCAATGGCAGCGTCTACGGGATGGCGCGCGATCACCGCAAGGAACTGCACGCGACGCCGGGGCCGCGGGAGGACCGCCGGCGCAAGGTGGCGCCGGGCTTCGATTTCTCCTGGGTGGTGCCAGTCAACCGACGCTTCGGCTTCACCTTCTCGGGCGGACGCACCAGCCAGTTCGCGGGGCAGGACCAGGTGACCAACACGTGGCGCGGCGCCGGCACCGCCACCAACGGCACCACCTTCCCGCACACCACCCCGGACCGGCCCTACCTTTCGACCTTCGCGGTGCGCGGCGGACTCAAGGAGACGACCCGCCACTCGCTCGCGGCCACCCTCGATTTCCGCCTGGCGCGCCAAGACACCGTCTCGCTCTCCGTGCAGGCCTCGCGCTTTGAGGAGGACTTCCTGAGCCAGACGCTGACCTTCAACGTCGGGGGCGTGGCGCCCGGGGCCTTCACGCCCTTCTCGACACGCGGCAATGCTAACGCGGGGGACCTGGTGAGCGGCAACGGCGGCGGCTATCGGCGCAACGAGACCTATATGCCCACCCTCCGCTGGCGCCACGACGGGCCCGTCTGGAAGGCGGAGGCCGGCGCAGGATATTCCCGGGCGCGCTACAATGGCGGTGACGTGGGGCGCGGTTACTTCGCGAACTCCAGCGCCCGCCGGACCGGCGTGACCGTGGCCTTCGATGACATCTTCTACCTGCGGCCGAGCCGGATCACCGTGACCGATGGCGCCACGGGCGCCCCCGTCGACCCCTACGCGCTCGCGACCTACGCCCTGCAGACGGCCGGCAGCGGCCAGCCTGAGAACAACGACCAGCAGCGCACGGCCTTCCTCAACGTGGGCCGCGATCTGCCCTCGCGCATCCCGGCGAGCCTCAAGGCCGGCGTCGACCGCCGCTGGGGTGTGCGCGACCTGCGCACCGTCGACAACCGCACCTTCACCTTTGTCGGCCGGGACGGCCGCGCCAGCACGAGCCCCCTCGCCGGTGACGACAGCGCGGCGCCCTTCTGGGCCCCGGAGCTCTCGGAGCGGCCGCACAGCTACGGCTTCCCCCGCATCCAGTGGGTCGGCAACACCCGGCTCCTCGAGTTCCAACAGGCGAACCCCGGCCAGTTCACGACCGAAGAGAACGCCCGCTACCGGGCCGCGGTGACCAATTCCAAGCATATCGAGGAGACCGTCTCCTCCGCGTACCTGCGCGGGGACCTCGCCCTCTTCGAGCGTCGGCTGCGCCTCGTCGCCGGCCTGCGGGCCGAACAGACCAACATCGAAGCCGAGGGGCCATTGACCGACCTGACCCGCAATTACCAGCGTGACGCCAGCGGGCGCATCCTCACCGTCGCCAGCCCGACCCCGGCCGACCCCAACCGGCGCACGCCCGTCCTGATCTTCCCCGCGACCAACGCCCTGGCCGTGTCGCAGCTCACCTTCCTCGCCCGGGGCGCGCGGGTGGAGAAGGAGTATCTCCGGCTGTTCCCGAGCCTCAATGCGGCCTTCAACCTGCGCGAGAACCTGGTCCTTCGCGCCGCCCTTTACTCCTCGGTGGGCCGGCCGAACCTCGACCAGTACGCCGGCGGCCTGACCCTGCCGGACCCCGACAGTGACGCCACAAACCCGGCCAACCGAATCGTGGTCAACAACGCGGGGATCAAGGCCTGGAGCGCGGAGACGACCAACGCCAGGCTCGAGTACTACTTCGCCGGAGTGGGCCAACTCTCGGTCGGTGCCTTCCGCCGGGACATCCGGGACTTCTTCGGCGGGACCGTCCTCGACGCGACCCCGGAGTTCCTTGCCCTGTACGGCCTCGATCCGGCGCTTTTTGGGAAGTTTGACGTCACCACCCAGGAGAACCTGCCCGGCACGGTGCGGCTGACGGGCATCGACTTCAGCTACAAGCAGGCGCTGACCGGGCTCCCGGCGTGGGCGCGGGGGGTTCAGGTGTTCGCCAACGCGAGCGCGCAGCGGGTGACGGGCGACGCGACGGTCACCACCAACTTCGCCGGCTACATCCCGCGCAGCGGCAGCTGGGGCATCAGCCTAACGCGGCCGGAGTACAACGTGCGCATCAATTGGAACTACCGCGGCCGGCAACGGCGCGCGATCGTGGCGGCCGGACCGAGCATCGAACCCGGCACCTACAACTGGGGCTCCAAGCGCCTCTACATCGACGTCTCGGCCGAATACACGCTCTCGCGGCGCCTCGCGCTCTTCACTAACCTGCGGAACATCAACGACGCCACCGAGGACACCGAGATCCACGGGCCGGCGACGCCGGCACACGCGCAGTTCCGTTCGCGCCTCGACTTCGGCTCGCTCTGGACCTTCGGCCTCCGCGGCACCTTCTGAGCCGCGCCCGCGTCCTTCCACCCTTGTTGCCCGCGAACCTCCCCATCATCCGGCTCAAGCGGCGCGCGCGGCGGAGCCAGCCTCGTCCGACCCGTTGGAGCGGATCGTGCGGCTCACCGGCTTTAATTGGGATCGGGTCCCGCTGAACCTTCACTTCGGCAAGCGCACCGGGGACCTGACGGAGGCGGAAGTCGCGTTTGTCGCCCCGCACAGTTCCCTGATCGCACTGGAGAAGAGCCACGGGGTGAAGCCGCACGGGAGCACCGAGGCGGGGATCGCGGACTCGGCGCGCAGGATCGTCGCGCAACGCCCCGGGGCCCGGATCCTATTCTACCTGAACGCCTTCATCAACTGGCCCGGGTACGCTTCGTTCGCGACCTACCGGCCCGAATGGACGCTGCGTGACTCCGCCGGGGAGATCGTGCGGCACCCGTCCGCCCCGCGGGCAATCCGGCGCACGACCTCGCCCGCCGCGGCCAGCCCGAACAGGCCCGTCACAAAGACCGCGCTCCCCAGACCCGCCGCGCAATCCAGGCGTACCACCCCACCCGGCTCGGGCCGCGCGTTGCAGGTGCCGTCCGCCCACGCATAGACCGGATCCTCGGCCGACCAGACCGCCGGCACGCCCAGGCGCGTCACGCCGCGCGCCGCGCCAGGGGTGAACCCGTGCGCCCGCCGCAGCTTCCGGCGCACCTGCCGCAGGAGCTCATCCCCCGCTTCCCCCAGATCGCCCGTGCGCAGCGCGCCAGGATCCCTGCGGCCACCCGCTCCACCCACGGTCAAGACCGGAATCCCGCGCTCCCGGCAGGCGGCGATTAGCAGCGCCTTGTGCGACATCCGGTCGACCGCATCGATCACGAAGTCGAACCCCGGGGCCAGCAGGGCGGGCGCCGTGGCCGCGGTGAAGAACTCCAGCTTGGTCTTCACCCGGCAACCCGGATGGATCAGTGCGATGCGCTCCGCTAGCACCGTGACCTTGGGCCGGCCGATCTGGCCGTCGAGCGCCGGTAGTTGCCGGTTCACGTTGGTGACGCAGACGTCGTCCCGGTCGATCAACGTAAGCCCACCCATCCCGCTGCGGGCGAGGCCTTCCGCCGCCCATGAGCCGACACCGCCCACCCCAATGACGGCGACGCGGGCAGCAGCCAGCCGGTCCAGGGACGCCGGGCCAAAGAGCCGGCCAAGGCCGCCGAAACGGTCGAGAAAGTCCGGCGACTGCACGCGAGCCCGGGACCGCTTACTTGATGCCCAACAGACGGCGCACCGTAGGCTCAAGCTGATTCTGGGGCGTGTCCGCCACGATGCGGCCAACGGGGCTGCCCTGAACGCTCATCTGGAGCATTCCCTTCTGGTCGAAAACCAGTAGCCGCGGGGCGCCGGTGACATTGAACTTGGGCGCAAAGCCATTGCGCGTGCCCTTGCCATCAAAATGCACCGGGAAGTCGATCCGGGCAGTCTTCACGAACTGCTCCACCTTAGCGCGATCCTCCGCCTTATCGAGGCACACGGTGACCACCTCGAGGCCGCGGCGGCGGTAGTCGGAATACAACTGCTTGAGGGCGTCGAAGCGGCCGGTGGAACTCTTGCTGTTGGCGCTCCAGAAATAAAGGGCCACGACCTTGCCGCGCAGTTGGGAGAGATCGGTCTCCTTGCCGTCGAGCCCGGTGAACTTGAGGGCGAAGGGCTCCTTGCGGGCCTCGTACAGATTGAGCTCGTCGCGGGCCATATCCTTCACCGCCTTCTCCTTGTGCTCGAGCAGGCGGCGGAAGTGCTCCTCGCCCCGGGCCGGGGCGCTGCCGAGGGTGACGACGTGACCGAAGGAGCGCTCGCGGTCGGCTTGGAAACGCGCGGCGCCCGGCGTCTCATCGAGGGCGTCCAGCTTCTCGCGCAAGTTGGTCAGGTTGTCGCGGCTGAAGGCGATCCGAACCTCGAAATCGGCGATCGAGGCATCGAGGGCGGCGAGCGCGGCCTTGGTCGCGTCGGAAACCCCGTCCTTGTAGCGCAGGTTGGCGAGTTCGAGCTTCAGGAAGGAGACGTACGAGGTCTGGAGAGCAGCCTGCTCCTTCGGGATCGCGCCGGCGTAATAGGCCAACCCGAGGATGACCTCGTTGGCCCGAGATTGGGTCGGATGCTTTGCTAGGTAATCCATTCCCGCGGCGATCACCTTCTGGAACCGGGCCTGGTCGCGCGCGCCGGGGGCGCCCCGCTCCCGGTTGAAGGCCTCAAACGACAGGTCGGCGGCGGACTTGGCGGGCGCCTTGGCCGCCTTGTCCTCCGACTTGGGCGCGGAGGTCTGGCCGGCAAGGGGGGCAAGCGGGAGGAGCGTGGCAACGAGGACGGGCAGCAGGCGGAGGTTCATCGCGATGGGGGGTTGGAGTCGGACGCAGCGGAGGCGGACCCGGAAACACCCGGGACCCCGAGATGCGAGCCAATCGCGGGAAGCGACCTGCGCAAGTCAAAGCGGCCGAACAATGCGTCAGTGCGCCAGGTGGCGTTCCAGCCAGGCGTAGGCCCGGGCGCGCATCTCGGGCGGGAAGTCGTGTTCGCAGGCGGGATGGACCACATCGAGATTTACCGGGGCTCCGAGAAGGGCATAGACAGGCCGCGCGGAGGCGATGATGCGCTCCACGCTCCGCCACTTGAAGTTGCTGTCCCCGGTCGGCGCGATCGCGAGGAAGCCCCGCGGGGCGAGGGCGCCGACCAGTTCCGGAAAATCGAACGGGATGGTCTCCAACCGGCCCGCGTAGGCCGCCAGGGCCGGCATGTAGCGCTCCTGGGTCCAGCCCTGCCCGGGCCGCCAGACGGCGTCTCGCTTCTCCTTATAATAATCAAGGAACGAGTCGAAGCCGCAGCTTGAGACCACGGCGCGGATGCGCTCGTCGAACAGCGCGGTGTAGATCGAATTGTGGCCGCCGAGGGAATGCCCGACCGCGCCGAAACCCCGGAGCAAGACCCCCGGCGTGGCCGCCAGCACATCGAGGCCGCGCACGTTGTCCCAGATAGCCTTCATCGTCCCGCTCTTATAGCCCAGCCCCGCCAAGTCGGGGCGGTACTCGCCAAGGTGTGGGTACGGTGGGGCGAGCACCACGAACCCGCGGGCCGCCAGTTCCTCGCCGTAATTGCGGCCCGGCTTCCCGTCCGGCCGGCCGAGGCCGACGACGGGGCGGTTGCCCTCGGAATTATTGGTGGGCATCAGCGCGAGCACGCCCGGCCGCACCACCCGGCCGGCGAGAACCTCCTTGGGCACCAGCAGGTAGGCGGGCACCGTCCCGCCGGGTTCGGCGACGTAGGTGATCTCGCGGCGGACGTAGGTGCCGCAGTCCGTCTCGGAGATCACCCGCACGTCTAGCGGCACGCGGCGGTCCGCGCCCGGGAGGGGACCCATCACCGCCACGGCCCCGGCAACGATCTCCGCGCGGCGCCGCGCCCAATCGGCCGCGTCACGCACGGGTGCCGGCCGCCCATCGGGGCCGCGGTGGACAAGCAAGGCGTGGCGATCGAGGCGTTCGGCGGCCGGGGCCAACAGGGGCAGCAGCAGGAGCGGCAGGAGCAGGCGGCGGGGGGGCATAACGGCAGCGTGGGCACAGGCCCGGTCGGCGTCGCGCCAAAACTTGCCCGACGCGGCCGCGGGCAACCGACTCCGCCCTTGCCTCAGCACGCGGCGCGTCGGTTACTCGGACCATGCCCTGCCGCGCCCTTTTGCCCCTCGCCCTGATGCTGTGGTTGCCGCTGGCCGCCCCCACGCTGCGGGCCGGGGAAACATCGGGTTGGCGTGCAGGCACCGGTCGCGAGAACATTACACCGCCCGCGGGCCTCTGGATGACCGGCTATGCGTCCCGCGATCGGCCGGCCGATGGCAAGCTGCAGGACCTCTGGGTGAAAGCCCTCGCCGTAAGCGATCCCGCCGGCAACCGCGGCGTCCTGCTGACCCTCGACCTCTGCGGCATCGCGCGGGAAACCTCGGACCGCGTGGCGGCGGAACTGCAGCGGCGCCACGGCCTCCCGCGCGCGGCCGTGATGACGAACGTCTCGCACACCCATTGCGCCCCAGCCCTCGAGGGCAACCTGCGCGGCATCCGCATCCTCCCGCCGGACGGCCGCGCCCGCTCCCTCGCCTACCTCGCGGAGCTCGAGCGCAAGATGGTGCAGGTGGCGGAGACCGCCCTTGCCGCCCTCGCGCCGGTCCGGATCGGCTGGGGGGTGGACGAGGCGGCCTTTGGCTTCAATCGCCGCGAGAATCCCGAGAAGGACGTCCCCGCCCTGCGCGCGGCGGGGAAGCTGAAGGGCCCCTTTGACCCGCGCGTGCCGGTCCTCGCGGTGCGCGGGGCTGACAGCGCGCTCCGCGCCCTCCTCGTCTCTTACGCCTGCCACAACACGACGCTCGGCATTTTCCAGTGGCACGGGGATTACGCTGGCGTGGCCCAACTCGAGCTAGAGCGCCGGCACCCGGGGGCAACGGTGCTGTTCGCGATCGGCTGCGGGGCCGACATCAACCCGGCACCGCGCCGTGAACTGGTCCACGTGGAGGCCCACGGGCGGGCTCTTGCCGACGCCGCCGACCGGGCACTGGGCCGCCCACTCGCCCCGATCGAGGGCCACTTCGCCGCCGCTTGGACCGACGTCACCCTCCACTTCGCGCGCCCGCCCACCGAGGCCCAGTTGAAGGAGGCCGAGGAAAAGGTGCAGCCCAACCGCGAAATGAACCAAGCGTGGGCCGCGTCCGTCCGCGAGCTGCAACGCATCCGCGGGCCGCGCCTGCTCGAGTATGATTACCCGGTGCAGGCGTGGCGCCTCGGGGGGCTGGCCTGGGTGGCTTTGGGCGGCGAGGTGGTCGTGGATTACGCGCTGCGGCTCCGCCGCGAGGCGGGCGAAGCCTTGTGGGTCTTCGGCTACGCGAACGACGTGATGGCCTACATCCCGAGCGAGCGCGTCCTCCGAGAAGGGCGCTACGAGGGCGAGACCTCGATGGTGCCCTACGGCCAGCCGGGCCCCTGGGCCCCAGGCCTAGAGGACCGGATCGTCGGCACGGTGCACGAACTCCTTGCCCGCACTGCGATCCGCTGAACCTTTCCCATGCCCAACGCGAAACTCCCCAAATCCCCGCGGATCCTCACGACCACGGTCGGCTCCTACCCGATCCCCGACTGGCTTGCGGCCCTGCCGAGCGAGCAGGCCGTGATCGATGCCACCCGCGTCGTCTTCGACCTGCAGCGCCAGGCTGGGATCGACCTGCCGACCGACGGGGAGCTGTACCGCTTCGACATCAACCATCCCGATACCAACGGGATGATCGAGTACTTTATCCGCCCGATGGCCGGCATCTCCACGGTCGTCGGCCGCTCGGTGACCGATGAGTTCTCGCGCCACCACCCGATGGGCTTTCGCCGCAAGCCGGCCGGCGTCGTCACCGGTGCGCTCGGCGAAGGCTCCCTGAACCTGCTCGCCGCTTGGCAGCGAGCGGCCGCGTTCGCGGGCGGGCCGTTCAAGTTCACCGTGACCAGCCCCTATATGCTGGCCCGGACCCTCCTCGACCACCACTACCGCGATTTCGACCGCCTCACGATGGCCCTCGGCGAGGTCCTTGCGGCGCAGGTCACCGGACTGCCCGCCGCTTGCATCCAAGTGGACGAGGCCAACATCCCCGGCAACCCGGCGGACGCCCCCCTCGCGGCGGCGGCGATGAACCTCGTGCTCGACGCCATCTCCCCCGGCACCGAACGCGGCGTACACTTTTGCTTCGGCAACTACGGCGGCCAGACCATTCAAAAGGGCAACTGGCGCAAGCTGCTGGCCTTCCTCAACGCCCTCCACACGGACCATCTGGTGCTGGAGCTGGCGCATCGGCCCGCAGCGGACCTCGACGCCCTCAAGCACATCGACCGCCGCATCGCCCTCGGCGTCGGCGTGATCGACATCAAGGTGAACCATATCGAAACCCCGGACGAGGTGGCCCGCCGCCTCGAGGCCGCGGAGAAGAAGGTCGGACCGGGCCGCGTACGCTGGGCGCACCCGGACTGCGGCTTTTGGATGCTCAAGCGCTCCATCGCGGACCGGAAGATCGAAGCCCTCGTTCAGGGCCGCGACAAGTACCTCGGCCGCTAAACGCGGCTCGATCTAACCCCGAATCCACGCTCCGCGCGCACGCGAGCCTCAGCGGGAAGGAGCTGGCGAAGCGGGCGGAGGCGCGCCGTAGCTGCCGGTTTCAGCAGCGCGAACGAAGGCCTCCGTGACGCCCTTAAGTTCCTCCCAGCGGCGTCGGATGTGCCTCGCCTCATCGCGCGTAATCGTGCTGTCGGCGGAGGCCGTGGCGATCGTGGCAAGCATATCGGCGAACTCTTGCACGATTCCGTTGGTGGCGGGCATCAGCCGGGCGCTGCCCGCCAGCTCCTGCGGGTTGCGGATATAAAACCCATCCCCCTGTTCGCAGACCCACTGGGCAATACGCGGATCTCGGGTGATGCGCTGGAGCTGGCCCACGCGCTCCAGCGGACTGCCGGAGGCAGCACCGGGCTCGACGAGTTCGGCCCACTTGTAGACGAGAGAGAGGGACAGGTTCATCTCGGCGGCGATCCGCTTGGCGCTTGTCTGCTTTAACACCTGCCTCATCACCTCGTGGGCTTTCATCGCTGCTAGCCTGCGGGGAACGCGGGGAAACGCAACCCCGGGGCGCACAACGATTTTGGGCGTGCTTACGCGGCCCTGCCTCTGGTTTGCTGTCCGCTCTTCGACCCTTCCTGCATGAACATCCACGAGTATCAGGCCAAGGCCCTCTTCGAGAAATACGGCGTGCCCGTCCCTAGGGGCGCCGCCGCCCGGAGCCAAGCGGAGTTCGCCCCCGCCTTGGCCCAGCTCCCCGAAGGGGCCACTATGGTAAAGTCGCAGATCCACGCCGGCGGGCGCGGCAAAGGGACGTTTACCAACGGCTTCAAGGGCGGGGTGAAGTTCTGCGCAGACAAGGCCACCGCCCTCGCGATGGCGGGCCAGATGCTCGGCCAGACGCTCGTCACCGCCCAGACCGGACCCGCCGGCCGCCGCGTGCAGTCGGTGTACTTCACCGTCGCGAGCGCCATCAAGAAGGAATACTACCTCGCCATTCTCCTCGACCGCGCCAGCTCCCGCCCGGTCATCGTCGCCTCGACCGAGGGCGGCGTCGAGATCGAGAAGGTCGCCCGCGAGACCCCGGAGAAGATCACCAAGGTCCGCGTCGATCCCGCGTTCGGTTTGGCCGATTTCCAAGTGCGCGACCTCATCGCCGCCCTCGGCCTCACCGGCGCAGAGGCCAAGAACGCCGCGAGGCTGATCCGCAACCTTTACACCTGCTTCTGGGAGACCGACGCCGCGATGGTCGAGGTCAACCCCCTCATCACCACGCCCGCAGGAGAGGTCTTGGCCCTCGACGCCAAGGTGTCCTTCGACGACAATGCCCTCTTCCGCCACCCGGAGATCACCGCGCTGCGCGACCTCAACGAAGAGGACCCGAAGGAGATCGAGGCCTCACGGTACTCGCTCAGCTACATCGCCCTGGACGGCAACATCGCCTGTCTCGTCAACGGCGCCGGCTTGGCGATGTCCACGATGGACATCATCAAGCACTTCGGCGGGACACCGGCCAACTTCCTCGACGTGGGCGGCGGCGCCTCGAAGGATCAGGTGGTCGCGGCCTTCAAGATCATCCTCGGGGATCCGAACGTGAAGGGGATCCTAGTAAACATCTTCGGCGGTATTATGGACTGCAACGTGATCGCTCAAGGCATCGTCGAGGCGGTCCGGGAGGTCGGCCTCAAGCTGCCGCTGGTTGTCCGCCTTGAGGGCAACAACGTCGAGGCCGGCAAGGCCACCCTCGCTGCCTCCCGGCTCACCCTCGTGTCCGGCGACACGATGGCGGATGCCGCGCAGAAGATCGTCCGGCTCGTCGCCTGAAACCCGTCCGCACCTCCCTCCCATGGCCATTCTCATCACCCCCTCCACGAAGATTTTGATCCAGGGCATCACCGGCGAGTTCGGGGCTCGCCATACCCGGCTCTCACTTGACTACGGCACGCAGGTCGTCGCGGGCGTTACGCCCGGCAAGGGAGGACAGCACTTCGAGCACCAGGGGAGCCGCGTCCCGATCTTCAACTCGGTCGCCGAGGCCGCCCGCGCCACTGGCGCCACGGTCTCCGCGATCTTCGTCCCGCCCCCGTTCGCGGCGGACGCGATCCTCGAGGCGGTCGATGCCGACCTTGACCTCGCCGTCGCCATCACCGAAGGCATCCCCATCCGCGACATGATCCGCGTGAAGCGGGCGATGCAGGGCCGCCGCACCCGTCTGGTCGGCCCCAACTGCCCCGGACTGGTCACGCCCGGCACGGGCCCCAGCTCCAAGGGTGGTTGCCGCATCGGCATCGCCCCGGGCTACATCCACCGCCCGGGCCATGTCGGCGTGGTCTCGCGGTCCGGCACTCTCACCTATGAGGCCGTGTTCCAGCTGACTTCCAAGAGCATCGGCCAGTCGACCTGCGTCGGCATCGGCGGCGACCCGGTTAACGGCACCTCACATCTGGACGTGATCAAGCTGTTCAACGCGGATCCCGAGACGCGCGGCATCATCATGATCGGCGAGATCGGCGGCAGCGCCGAGGTCGAGGCCGCCCGCTGGGTCCGCGAACACTGCCGCAAGCCCGTCGCCGGCTTCATCGCCGGGGCGACCGCCCCCACGGGCCGCCGGATGGGCCACGCCGGCGCGGTCATCGGGGGCCATGAGGACACGGCCGCGGCCAAGATCGCCATCTTCCGCGAGTGCGGGATCGAGGTCGCCGCGACCCCAAGCGATATGGCCGACGCGCTGCTCCGCTCGGCCGCCGCCCGCGGAATCAAGCTGTCCTAAGCAACTTCCCGCCGTCCCGGCCTGGCCCCGCCTACGGGGCCAAGCCGAGGGCGTGGGTGATTTTGCCCCCTTGCCGGCGGGGTAATGCGCTGGCATAGCCGCGGAGATGAAACTCAACCCCCTCCTGCCTGCCCTGCTTGCCCTCCTCGCCGCGCCGCTGGTGGCGGCGGACCCCAAGGCGAAGGCGCCTGATGTCGCCAAGCTCGACCCCGCGATGGGCGCGGGCAAGGCCGCCGCGGCGGAGCTGGTTTGGCACGACGTGACCCAATGGGGGGTCGAGGGTCGCGCGTGGGGGGACGCCCCGCGGACCCGCTGGTTCGACCGCTTTCCCGCCGCCGCGCAGCAAACCGTGACTCCGGCCGTCTGGAATCTCAGCCGCGACAGTGCCGGAATGCTGGTCCGATTCCGCACCAACGCGAACGCCATCCACGTCCATTACCGCCTGATGAAGGACCGGCTCGGGATGCCGCATATGCCGGCGACCGGCGTCAGCGGTGTAGACCTCTACGCGCGGGATAAGCAGGGCCGCTGGCGCTGGGTGCAGGTCACCCGGCCGGACAAGCAAGAGCTGCAGGTGGAGATTATTCGGGACCTCGCGCCCGGCGAGCGGGAGTACGCGGCTTACCTGCCCCTGTACAACGGGGTCGAGTTTCTCCGCCTCGGCGTGCCCCCAGGGGCCACGTTCGAGGGCCTCGCGCCGCGCGCGCGCCCCGTGGTGTTCTACGGCACCTCCATCACCCACGGCGCGTGCGCCTCGCGGCCGGGGATGGTGCACCCCGCGATCCTCGGCCGCCGCCTCGATGTGCCGGTCGTCAACCTCGGCTTCTCCGGCAACGGCCGGATGGACGCGGCCGTGGGCGACTACCTGACACAGGTCGACGCGGCCGCTTACGTGATCGATTGCCTGCCGAATATGAATGCCGCAGCCGTGCGCCAGAAGTGCGTGCCGCTGGTCCGTCAGCTGCGGCAAGCGCGCCCGGATACGCCCATCATCCTGGTCGAAGACCGCCGCTTCACCAACAGCTGGATCACGCCCGCGAAGGCCCAGTTCCACGATGAGAACCACGCGGCCCTGCGCGAGGCCTTCGCCACCCTCCAGCGCGAGGGCGTGCGCGGGCTCCATTACGTCGCGGGGGACGCGCTGCTGGGCTCCGACACCGAGGGCGCCACGGACGCGTCCCACCCCAACGACCTCGGCTTCATGCGCCAGGCGGACGTGATGGAGCCGGTGCTGCGCGCGGCGCTCGGCCGTTGAGCCGGCGGCGCCCGAACCTCGACATCCGCCCGCGTTCCGCCATCCTCCTCCTTATGCTTTGCCCATTCCGCCGCCAACCGCGTCTCCGCCGCCGGGCCTTCACCCTGCTCGAAATCCTCGTGGTCTTGGCAATCATCGGTCTCCTCGCCGGCCTTGCCATCACGAACGTCGACAAGATCTTTGGGGGCGCCCAAGCGAGCACGGTGAACATCTTCGTGCGCGAGAGCATGAAGACGCCCCTCACCTCGTACCGGATCCATTTGGGCGACTATCCCTCGACCAGCGACGGGCTGCAGGCGCTTCTGACCCGCCCCGCGACCAAGGGGGACCGCTGGTTCGGACCGTACCTGGACGGCGGCAAGGTGCCGACAGATCCTTGGGGCGAGCCTTACCAGTACGCCTATCCGGGCACGCGCAACAAAGGTGGCTACGACCTCTGGTCCAAGGGCCCCGACAAGCAGAGCGGGACCGCCGACGACCTCGGCAACTGGGACGCGGGGGCCGGGGCCGAGAAATAGGCCCGCGGATGCGGCGGTCCTCTCACCGTCCGTCTCGCCCGCGCCTCCGCGGGTTCACGCTGCTCGAGATCCTGCTGACCCTCGCCCTGATCGGGCTGCTGGCCGCCTTCCTCATCGGCGGCTCGGCGCGCCTACTCTCCACGCGCGGCGCTACCCCCGCCGAGGTCTTCTGGCAGGCTGTGGCCGAGGCCCGTCGCACCACCTTGAAATCGGGCCGCGAGGTGCGACTGAGCTTCGATGGCGAGACCCGGGCCTTCCTGGTGTTCGACGGCGAGGCGCCGCCCCCGGCCGCGCCCGGAGAACCGCCCGCGACGGAGCGCCCGCTACGCCGTTTCCCGGTTTCCCCGGAGCTGGCCGGGGACCTCGAGGTGGACTTCCTCGGCGCGGCCACCCAGGGGGCGAATGCGATCCTCGTGGGCGGCGTGCTGCTGGAGGCCCGTTCCCTCGCCCACGCGACCTTTTTCCCGGACGGCACCTGTAGGCCCTTCCGCGCCCAGCTGGCCCGCGCCGGCGGCCGTTCCGTCCTGCGGGTCGACCCCTGGACCTGCGCGCCCGTGCTCACGCTCGAAGATGAACGCACCGCACCCTAGGGCCGCCGGTGGCTTCACCGTGGTCGAAGTGCTGGCGGCGCTCTCGATCTTCGCCTTCGCGGCCGTGATGATGGCCTCGGCCTACCTCAACGTTCTGAATAGCTACGAGGCGGCCGCCCGCGGGGCGGTGGTGGACGAGGATTTCGCCTTCGCCCGCCAGCAGGTGCTGCGCGAACCGGATCCGCGGCGACTCGAGGAGGGCGGCGAGTTTGAGACCGCCGGCGGCCGCCGCGCCAAGTGGTCCGCGGAGATCGCGCCCACCACCATCGCGGACGTCTACCGGGTCACCTTCAGCTGCGAGCTCACCTCCGCCGGGGCCACCGGGCCTGAGCGGCGGAGCCAGTCCTTCCTGCTCCTGCGCCCGACTTGGGTCACCGACCCGGGCGTGCGCGGCCGACTGAAGGAGGAGACAAAGACCCGCATCCTCGAGCTAAAGGCCAAGCGGGAACAGGAGGCGGCTTTCCGATGAGCCTGGCGCGCCGCCGCGGCCCCCGCCGCGCCTTCACCCTGCTGGAGATGCTGCTGGCCCTCGCGCTGGTGGCCCTGCTGCTGGTCGCGATGAGCTCCTTCCTGTTCTCGCTCGGGGAGCTCTGGGGCCGGCGCGCGGACGTGCGCCTGTTGGACCAGCACGTGCGGGCGGTTACCCGCTTCCTTGCTCAGGACCTGCGCACCGCCGCCCTCCCGCCCTTCGGCCGGGCCGACGCCCCGCCCTTCACCCTGCCCGAGGTCCGGCCGCGGGCCGGGCTCATCGAGCGCCTGTTCACCTTTGAGCTGCCCGCCGGCAGCCGGCTCTGCGACTGGCCGGGGGAGCCGTTGCCCGAGGTCGTCTGCTCGCTACAGATCCGCAGAGGGAGCGGGCTGTTGCTCCTCTGGCAGTCCCGATTGGAACGCGGCTTCGGCGAGGAGGCGCCGCGTGAGACCCTCGTCTCGCCCCTCGTGACCGGGTTGGCCTTCGACTACTACGACGCCACCGCTCGGCGCTGGACGACTGAGAGCTTGCTCAAGCTGGATACGCAGGGCCAGCCGCTGGTGCCGGGCCGCCTGCGCCTTAGCTTCACCCATGGGCAGCTCAAGCGGGAGAGTCTCATCGCCGTGCCCGCCGCCGGCGCCGGCCTGCCCGACTTCTGAAAGATGCCGGCGCCATTTTCCCATTCCGCCCGCCGCCGCACCTCCCGCGGCTCCGTGATCGTGGTGGTTCTGACCACCCTAATGTTCGCGGCCTTCGCGCTGGTGGCCTTTATGGACCGGGCAGCAGTAGACCTGCTCGTCGATCACCGCGAGTCCGTCAAACGCCGCCTGCGCGTGGAGGCCTTTTCGGCGCTGGAGATGACCTTGGGTGTGCTGGCTGAGTTCAAGGACGCGAGCAACGGACTCCGCAGCCCCGCCGAGGGCTGGGATGACCCGCTAGGATTCGCAGGTTACGAGCCGGAGGAAGGCCGAACGGTGACCGTCACCTTCAGCGACGAAAGCGGCAAGCTGTCGCTGCCCCGCGCCTCGCCCCAGACCCTCCTGCAGTTGCTCCTGTACTGGGAGGTGCCGAAGCCGCGCGCAGAGGAAGTGGTCGACGCGCTCGCCGGCTGGATGAAGCCGGGCCACGTGTACGGCACCACCTGGCAGCCCGATTACGAATCAAAGCCGGTGCCCTACCGTCCGCCTGGGCGACCCCTGCGTTCGTTCCACGAACTGGCGTCCATCGAGAAGGCGCGAGAATTCTTTTTCGATCAGGCAGGGAGGCCGAACGCTTATTGGCGGCGCTTCGCGGAGAACGTCTCCTTGTTCGATTTCCCGCAGTCGAATCTCAACGGCGCGCGGCCCGATGTCCTCGCCGCCCTCGGACAATACGGTCCGGAGCAGGCCAAGGGGATGTCGGATTTTCTGCGCGGGGAAGGCCGCTTCGAACGCCGCGGCCCGGGCGTGTTCCGCAGCCCGCAGGAGATCGGCCAAGTGGCGGGGTCCTCCGGCAATTCCGCCGGCTTCGCGCTGAATCTTTCCGCCCTGCGGATCCACGTCTTCGTGCGCGAGGGACGCAACGAGTACCGGGTGGCGGCGGTGGTCGCCGCCCCCGGGGCCGCCTCCGCGGTGCCTCCCGGACCGCCTCCCGGGCCCGTTAAGGCGGAGACCCGCGCCGGCCCCACCCCAACCCCGCCACCCCAGCCGCCCGGTCCCGCCGCGCCCACCCCATCCGGCACCCTCGACCAGCGCCTCCGCTACCCGTGGCTGATCCTCGAGGTCCGCGAGAACGAGGATATTCCCCGGGAGGCCACCCCTTGAGCCGCGGCGCCGACTCTGCGGTCTTGTTCTCCGGGCCTCGCTTGTGCCTAGTACCTTTCAATCCCTGATGGCTTCGATCCTCCATTTCCTGCGCGCCGGGCCGCCGCCCCCCCAGGTGGCGCTCCTACCGGACAGCGCCTTCTTCACCCGCTCCATCCCGGTGCCGGAGGCAGCCCAACCGGCGGAAGTAGCCTTGGCGGTGGAACTCGGCCTCGAGGCGGCCTCCCCCTTCCCCTTGGCTCAGCTGTACCACGGCTGGTACTGGCGGCCCGGCTCACCCCACGCCCTCGCCTTCGCGGCCTACCGCCGCCGCTTCGCCGCCGATGAGGTCGCAACTTGGGCGGAGGCGGAACTCGTCCTGCCCGCCTTCGCCGCCACCCTCGGCCAGACGCCGGCCGCCGGCGCCGCGGTAATTTTGCCCGGCAAGGACGAGCTTACCGGCGTGCGCTGGGGCGCGGGTCCGGTCCCCGAGCAGGTGCTCACGCGGCCCCTGCCCCCCGAGGCCGACGAGAGGGTCCGGGCCTCTGCCCAGGCCGCACTCCTCGACGAACTCGCCGCCAACGGCCCGGTGATCGCCCTAGCGGCGGCTCCGGCACCCTTGCCGGCGACTCGGGACCGCGAGGTTTCCTTCCGCCAAGGAGACTTCGCGTCGCGGCTCGACGCGGCGGCGGTCGTTGCGATCGACGTGCGGGACAAGGCGGACCTCGCCGCGCTGCGGCGCGGCCGGCGCCGCGACGTGGTGCTGTGGCGGACCTTCACCGGCCTGGCCGCGGCCCTGGTTCTGTTGAGTCTCGGGGAATTGGCGCTCGGCAGCGGAGGCGCTTGGCAGCGCGCGCGGGCGCAGCAACTGGCCGCGCAGAGGCCGCTGGTCGACAGGATCAGCGGGGTGCACGAGCTGACGCGGAAGATCGAGGAACTGGCCACCAAGCGCCTGATGCCACTGGAGATGATGACCCAGCTCACCGGCGTGGACCTTGAGCGCAAACCCCCGGAGATCCAGTTCACCCGCATCCAGGCTGACCAGTCGAAGGGCCTCTTCACCCTGTTCGTCGAGGGCAAGACCACCAATCCCGCCAAGGTCTCCGAATATGAAGCGGCCCTGCGGCAGTTGCCCTCGATCGCCAAGGTCGAGGCACCCATCTCGCAGGTGAAGGGCGATCAGGCCCAGTTCACGCTCACCGCCGTATTCAAGCCGGAGGCCCTGCTGCCGAAGGGGGAGCCCGCTCCCGCCGCCAAATGATCCGCACCCTCCGCCATCTCTTCCTTAGCCGGTTACTGCGGGAGAAGCTCCTGCTCGTCGCCTTCGTCGGCATCGGCGCCCTGTGGTGGCTATCCGCCTTCGCCGACCGGGCTGGCGCTTTCCGCCGGGACGCCCACCTCACCACGCTCCGCCTCGCCGAGCAGTCCCAGTGGATCCGCAACCGGACCGTGATCGAGGAGACGGCCCAGCGCACCGCCGGGCGCCTCGACCCCGCCCGCGCCCTCAACGGCAACCAGCTGGTCACCATCGTGGCCCAGCTGGCCACCGAGGCGGGCCTTAAAAACGCCGTCTCCGGCACCCCGGCGACGGAGCGCAGCGGGCAGTTCGCGATCCACTCTTCCGACTTCGCGATCGCCCAAGCGGACTGGGAACCGCTGCGGAAGTTCTACCAGGCCCTCCAGGCCCGCTCCCCCTACATCGCAGTCGAACGCTTCGCCCTGAGCGCGGCGCCCAACGCCGCCGCCCGGCTCTCGCTTAACCTGAAGGTTGTCTCCGTGGAGCTGGTCAACCCCTGATGCTGACGTGATCCGCCTCCACGCCACCCCCGGCGGCCTCCTATTGGAGCAGCAAGACGTCTTCCGTCCCGCCCCGGGCGATTTCTCGGTCGATGGCCTCTTCCGCTCGGCCGACCCCGTCGCCCTCGCTCAGGCGGCCTTGGCGGCCGCTGGCGCGCCGGTCCCGGCCCCCGCCCGCCGCCTCGCCCCCCTCCAGTCGCAGGAGATCTGGGCCGCGGGTGTGACCTACCTCCGTAGCAAAAGCGCCCGGATGGCCGAATCCCGCGACGCCGGCGGCGGCACGTTCTACGACAAGGTTTACGACGCGGACCGCCCCGAGTTGTTCTTCAAGGCAACCCCGCACCGCACCGCCGCTCCGGACGCCCCCGTCCGCATCCGCGCGGACGCCTGCTGGAGCGTACCAGAGCCCGAGCTCACCCTCGCCCTCAATACCGCCGGCCGGATCTTCGGCTACACCATCGGCAACGATATGAGCTCGCGGGACATCGAGGGTGAAAACCCCCTCTACCTTCCGCAGGCTAAGGTCTACGACGGCTGCGCCGCCCTTGGCCCCTGCCTCGTCGTGACCGCGGACCTGCCCGGGCCCGAGACCCCAATCCGCCTGGAAATCCGCCGCGCGGGCCAGACCGTCTTCACCGGCGAAACCCAGGTCGGCCGCATCCGCCGCCCCCTGCCCTCCCTCGCCGACTGGCTATTCCGCGAGAACCGGTTCCCCGTCGGCGCTTACCTGATGACCGGGACGGGCATTGTCCCGCCTGACGCCTTCACGCTGCAATCGGGAGACGAGGTGCGTATCTCCCTGCCGCCGGTCGGGACGCTGCGGAATCCGGTTGCTTGAGGACCGTTGCCTTTGGAGGAGAGGCGGCGGGCGAGCGGGTTTCGACCGAGTAAGCACGCCTTCGAGCTTGGCCAGCGGCGTCCAGGGTTGCGCGCTTCCGCTTCCCGGGAAGCGCCCCGCCTCACCGGCCGCGGGCCTTGCGGGCCGGCGCGGTCAGAGCGTTCCCGGTCGGCGGCGCCACCTCGGTGACCACGGGCGGCTCCCCGCTTTCGACCACCGTCGGAGCACCAATCTTCACCTCCGCCTTGAAGCGCTCGTCCGCCGTGACCACCACCGGCCGCGGCGTCTCCCGGCCGATCTGCGCCCCCGCCAGGGCCAACATCGAAGGGAGCACCTCCGCGAAGGCGTGGCCGCGGGACGGGGCGCTGATCTTAGTCTTCCACAGCAGCACCTTCTGGCTCCGCACCGCCGCCGCGTGGTCGTACGCCGCGATCGCCGCCACGTACAGGTCCTCGGTGGCCAGAACGCTTAGGACCTCTTGGTCCGCATCGCGGAATAGGGCCCCGGGCAACATCGGATCGAACACGGCCGCCCCCGGCTCCCGCGCCCCCAGCCCCAACTTGTAGGCCCCCATAAACCGCAGGAGTTGGCTCCGGTTGACCTGCCGGCCCTCAAGATCGTCCGGATTGGCCGACTGGACCCGGTCCGTGTTCATCGTGCCCCACGTCCACAGCAGCAGCAGCGAGGGCGGGTGTTCCGCGCTGGCCGGCAGGTAGCCTTGGCGCGCCAACACTCGGGCCATCGCGCGGAACACCACCTCCTTTGCCGGCGCCTTTTCCCCCGCGACGATGCCTCCGAAGTCCCGGAAGCCCGCGCTCACCGCTTGGTAATACGCGGGCTGCGCCAGGGACACCGGCCGCCGCAATGCCCCGACCGGGGTGGTGTCGGTCACCGTCACCACCCGCAGTTCCGGGCGCGGGAACAGCCATTCCAGTACGCCCGCGGCGGCCGCTGGCGTCAGGGTCGCCCCCAGCAGCGCCAGCGCGCCCGCGAGCCGGTAAACCGGAGGCAGGCACGGGCGATGAGGCATCGCGGACGGCGCGCGAACGAGTGCCTCAGCCCTGCAGCGGCCACCCCGCGCGATAGGCGCGGGTCAGGAAGGCGTTGGCCGCCGCGTCGTCGGTCTGACCCGTCTGGCCGTTGTACTTGAGCCGCTTTCCCGCCCGGTAGGCCACGAGCCCCAGCGCCATGCACTCGGTCATTAGCCCGTTGTAGTCGAAATTGCAGGACGTCTTCGTTGGGTCTCCCTTGCAGGCGTTGATCCACTCCTCCTGGAAGTCGCCGATGGGCGGAAACTGCTTCTCACGGGGACGCGGGATGTAATCGGCCGGATCCGCCTTGGCGTCCGGAATCAGCATCCGCGTGCTGAAGTCGGACAGCAGCACGCCCTTGTTGCCCTTGAACATCGCACCGTGGCCGATGCCGTCGAGGTCGATGAACTTCTTCGGCGAGGTGGGGAACACCTTGCCCTGGTACCAGCTGAGGCGGATCTCCGGCCGCCACGCGTTGGCGGGCAGCTGCCAATGGGCCTGCATCTTCACCGGGGTGACGTCGGGATTGAACGGATCACCCGACGCCTCGACGGAGGTCGGGTACGTCGCGTCGAGAGCGTTCCACGCCAAGTCCATCGTATGGGCGCCCATGTCGCCGACCTGGCCGGCGCCGAAGTCCCAAAACATGTTCCATTCCAGGCAATTCGCGCCCGCGCGGCCCGAGAAGTAATCGGGATTGTACGGGTGCATCGGCGAGGGCCCGATCCACTGGTCGTAATGCAAAGTCGCGGGCGGCTTGCCCACGGCGGGAAGGTAGCCGGGGCGGGGCAGTTGGCGGTTCCCCCACGCGAAGGCACCCTGCAGGTTGCCCACCGCGCCGTCGCGGACCATTTCCTTCACCCGCTGGAAATTCGGGATCGCGTGCCGCTGCGTGCCGGCCTGCGTGGCGAGCTTGCTCCGCTTCTTCAGGTACAGCGCCCGCACCGCCCGCGCCTCGGAGACCGTCAAGGCGATCGGCTTCTCCATGTACACGTGCTTGTCGCGGTTCATCGCCCAGATCGCGATGTGCGCGTGATGGTGGTCCGGCGTGCAGCAGACGACCGCGTCGATGTTTTTCTCCTTGTCCAACAGCACGCGCCAGTCGGTGTAAGTGCGCGCGTTGGGGAAGGCCTTCAGGGCATCGGGGAACCGGAGCTCGTTCACGTCGCAGAGCGCGACCACGTTCTCCTTGATCAGCGTGTTGTAGTGGGCCAGACCGCGCCCCCACACGCCGATGAGGGCGACGTTCAGTTTCTTGCTCGGGGTGTTCTGACCGAAAAGCGTGCCCGAGGGCAGCAAAAGCAGGCCGGCGCCGGTGGCGCTGGCCGACTGGAGGAAACGGCGACGGGGAAGCGTGGCGGGGGGCATAATGGGAGAACAGGATCGTGCGCCCCGCCCCGGAGCGCGTCAACGCCGCAACCGCCCCGCGCCCGCTTCAGGCGAGGATGTCCTTCACGAGGTGGCCGTGGACGTCGGTCAGGCGGTGGTCGCGGCCCTGGAAGCGGAAGTTCAGCCGAGTGTGATCGAACCCGAGCAGGTGCAGGATCGTCGCCTGGAGATCGTGCACGTGCACCTTGTCCCGGGTCACGCTGAAGCCGAGTTCATCCGTCTCGCCGTGGGTGAAGCCGTGCTTCACCCCGCCGCCGGCCAAGAGCACCGAGAAGGCATCCGGGAAATGATCCCGGCCCAGCACGTCCCCCTTTGAAGTCCGGCCCTCGCGGAACGGGGTCCGGCCGAACTCGCCGCCCCAAACCACCAGGGTGTCCTCCAGCAGGCCCCGCTCACGCAGGTCGCGCAGCAGCGCCGCGACAGGTTTGTCGGTCCGGGCCATCTTGCGGGTCAGGCCGCCGCGGATGTCCTCCCGCGGCGAGGTGCCGTGGAAATCCCAGCCCCAATCGAAAAGCTGGACGAACCGCACGCCCTGCTCCAACAGGCGCCGGCCCAAGAGGCAGTTGTTCGCGAAGCTGGCCTCCCCCGGAACCGCCCCATAGGCCTCCCGCACCGACTGCGGCTCCCGGCCGATATCCATCACCTCCGGAACGCTCGCCTGCATCCGGAACGCCAGCTCGTACTGGGCGATCCGGGTCAGGGTCTCCGGATGCCCCAACTCCACCGCCTGGCGCTCATTGAGCACGCGCAGGGCATCGAGGGTCTGGCGCCGCAGCGCCCGGCTCATCCCCGGGGGATCGCTCACATAGAGGACCGGATCACCCTTGGAGCGGCACTGGACCCCTTGGAACACCGAGGGCAGGAACCCTGTGCCCCACGCGCTCTGGCCCGCGCTCGGCTGAGTGCCGCTGCTGATCAGGACCACGAAGCCCGGAAGGTCCGCGTTCTCGGAGCCGAGACCGTAGGTAACCCACGAGCCCATCGAGGGCCGGCCGCCCCGCGGCGAACCCGTGAAGAGTAGCAGCTCGGCCGGGGTATGGTTGAACTGGTCCGTGTGCATCGACTTGATGAGGCACAAGTCGTCCGCCAGCCCGTGGAAGTGGGGGATGGCGTCGGACATCCACATCCCGGAACGCCCGTGCTGCGCGAACTGTCGCGGGGTGCCCATCAGGAGCGGCGTCCCGGTGGTGAAGGCGAAGCGGCGCCCCTTGATGAAGTCGTCCGGTGCCGGCTGGCCAACCCGCTTCACCAGCTCCGGCTTGTAATCAAACAGGTCCAGATGCGGCGGCCCGCCCGACATATGGAGGTAAATGACCCGCTTTACCTTGGCCGCATAATGCGACGGCCGCGGGGCCAGGGGATTCACCGGACCGGGCCCCGACACCGGGGCCGCGCCGAGCGCCTGCAGCGCGATCGCGCCCAAGCTGAACTGCCCGCTCGCCCGCAGGAACTGGCGGCGGGTCTGGTGACGGATCTGTTCGACGCGCAGGCTCATGGCTTCATCAGGGTCTCATCTAGGTTCAGCAGCACGTTGGCCACGACCGTCCACGCCGCGAGGTCCGGGGCAGAAAAAGTCGCGGGCGGCGGCAAGTCGGGATTGGCGATCAATTGGGCCGCCTGCTCCGGCTCGCGCGTAAAGCCCGCCAACGCCTCCGCATGCAGCGCCACCAGCGGCGACAACTCGGCCGACGCCGGCGCCCGCAGGAGTACCCGCCGGAAGCCCGCCGCCGCCTTCTCCGCCACGCTGCCCCCGCCGTGCGCCATTAGGCGGGCCAAACCCTGCGCCGCCTCGACGTAGACGGGATCATTGAGGGTCACGAGGGCCTGCAAGGGCGTGTTGGTCCGCGGGCGCCGCAAGGTGCACACCTCGCGGTTCGGCGCGTCAAAGGTCACCATCGACGGATAAGGACTGCTCCGGCGCCATTCGGTGTACAGGCCGCGCCGCAGCCGGTCCTCGCCCGTGCTGGTCTTCCAATCGAGGGCCCCGCCAAACGCCGCCCGCAGGTCGAACGCTGGCTGCAAGGGCCGCACCGCCGGACCAAACTGCTTCGCGCTGAGCAGGCCGCTGACGGCCAGAGCCTGGTCGCGCACCATCTCGGCCGCCAGCCGCACGCGCGGGCCGCGCGACCACAGCCGGTTCTCCGGATCCGCGGCATACGCCTCGGGCATCACCCGCGAATGCTGCCGATAGGCGGCCGAAAGGACGAGACGGCGCAGGAAGCGCTGCACGCTCCAACCATCGTCCATCAGTTCGACGGCCAGCCAGTCCAACAACTCCGGATGGCTCGGCAGCTCGCCCTGCGCGCCGAACTCCTCCGAGGTGCGCACCAGGCCCAGGCCGAAGATTGCCTCCCACAGGCGGTTGGCCAGCACCCGCGCGGTGAGGGGGTTTTCGCGGGCCACCAGCCAGCGCGCCAACGCCAGCCGGTCCGCCGGCTGCCCCACCGGCAGCGCCCCGAACACCGCGGGCACGCCCGGCGGCACCTCGTCGCCCAAGGCCTGGAAATTGCCCCGCAGGTGGACGCGGGTGACGCGCCGCTCGGTCGCGGGCAGCTCGCGCAGGATCGGCGTGGTCTGCAGCGGCATCGTGTCCAGTTCCCGCTGCAAGGCTGCCAGCCGCCGGCGCTCCGTCGCCAGCCCCGGGGCCACCTCCTGTACATAGTGGTCCAGCAGCAGTTCCCGCTGCGCGCGCGTCCGCTCGGCCTCCTGCTGCCGCAGGACCGCCAACACCGGGGCCGGGATGCGGGCGTGTTCCGCCGCCCGGGCCTCCGTCGTGCGCAGCACCCGCAGGCCGCCCTCCGCGGTCCGGGCCCGGTCGCCTTGCTGCTCCACCGTGAGGACCAGCCGTTCGCCCGGCGCGAGGCGCAGGGGCTGCGCCGGCACCAAGGTCAGGCCCGCGCCCCCCGCCGTGCCCGGCCGCCACGCCGGCTTTGTCGCCGCCTTGCGCGCGGGCTGATCTATCACCAAGGCTGAGGATTCCAGGCCCTCCTGCCCCGGATCGGCCGCCGCCAACGCCAGCGGCAATTCGCGCGGATCAGACAGCAGGACCGTGTTGGTTGGGCGCGGAAACTCGCGGGTCACCCGCTCAAAGACCGGCCGCCGCTCCGCGTCCAACACGGTGATGCGGATCCCGGTGGGCGTACCATCCTCGCCCCGACGGCCCCAGAGGACGACCTTCTCGAGGGGCAAATTCGCCCCGAGGTCCACTTCCCACCAGGGATTATCCTCCTCCTGGGTGAGGGAGACCGACTTGAAAGGGTTATCGCCGTCCGTGTTGCCATCGAGTGCCCGGGCGGCCTCGGCGCCCTCGGCGGTCGAGCTCTGGCGAGCCTTCCCCGCGCGCGCCACGTTATGCCCGCCACTGAACACCTCCAACTCGGCGAAGGACAAGACCTTGCCGCGGCCGGGGTTCTCGACCCGCACAAAACGAGCGTGACGAAACGGCTCCGGGGGCAACACGCCCGCGCGGACGGACTGCACGGTGAACCCGCCGCCATTCGCCGAAGGTCCGGCTTCCAGCCGCAGCGCGGTGAGGGTCTCGCCCTCGGGCAGCACCGGCTCCAGCGTGAAGGTCTCCTTGGCCGGACCGGCCTCCACGGCCGCCGCCCCCGCCTGGAGCCGCACCGGAGTGGCCCCCGCCGCGCTCGCAGCCCGCAACGGGGCCGGACGCCAGTCAAGCCGCGCGGGGAAGGACCGCGCCCACTCCCCGGCCGCACCGGTCTCCCGCTCGCGTGCCGCCCAGAACGCCGCGTGCAGCGCCCCGATCTCCTCTTTCGCCCGCTCCCGCGCCGCCTCCTGCTCCGCGGTGAAAAACTCCAGCAACGGGCTCTCGTCATTGCGGTCCGCGTCCTGGGTCTGGTTCAGCAAAGCGTAGACCTGGAAGTACTCTTTGTGGGTGATGGGGTCATACTTGTGGGTGTGGCACTGGGCGCAGGCCATCGAGGTGCCCATCCAGACCGCCCAGGTGGTGTTGACGCGATCGACCACCGCGACGCTCCGGAACTCCTCGTCGTCCGTGCCGCCCTCAGTGTTGTTCATCGTGTTGCGATGAAACCCAGTCGCCACAATCTGATCCCGGGAAGGGTTCGGCAGCAGGTCGCCCGCGATCTGCTCCACGGTGAACTGATTGAAGGGCAGGTCGCGACTGAAGGCCCTGATCACGTAGTCCCGGTACGCCCAGATGCTGCGGGGCTGGTCGTCCGCGTAACCCTTGGAATCAGCGTAGCGCGCCAGATCGAGCCACAGGCGCGCCCAATGTTCCCCATAGGCGGGCTTGGCGAACTGTCGGTCCACGAAGCGTTCGTAGGCCCCCGCCGCCGCGTCGGCGGCAAACGCCTCCACCTCGGCCAGGGTCGGCGGCAGGCCAGTCAGATCGAGGGCCACGCGCCGCGCGAGGGTCACGCGATCCGCCTCCGGCTGCGGGCGGAGCCGCTCCTGCTCCAAGCGCGCCAAGATGAAGCGGTCGAGCGAACCCTTCGGCCAGGCGGCGTCCTTGACCATCGGCTGCGCCGGCGCCCGAGGCGCTTGGTAGGACCAATGGCGCGCGTAGGGCGCCCCGGCCTCGATCCAGCGGCGCAGGAGGTCGATCTCGCCCGGCGTGAGGGACTTGCCGGAGGCCGGCGGCGGCATCAGCTCATCCGCCTCCTTGGAGACTAGGCGCGCGATCAGTTCGCTGCGATCGGGGTGACCAGGGACGATGGCGAAGGCCCCGCCGCCCAGATCGGCCCGCGCGCCCTCCGCAGTATCGAGACGCAGCCCGTCCTGCCCACCCTTGCGGGACTCCTCATCGGGCCCGTGGCAATGGAAGCAGTTGTTGGAAAGGATCGGCCGAATGTCGCGGTTGAAGTCCGGCGCGTCCGCCGCGGCGCCCCGTTCCGGGAAGAGGGCGCAGGCGAGCAGGGCGAGGGCAGGCAGGGGGAACCGCATCGGGCGAAGGAGAATGGGAAAAGGGAAGCCCGAAGGGATCGCGGGTCAACGTCGGACGCGCTATGGACCTTGCCCCCCGGTCGCCGGCCCGCAGCGTCCACCGATGCCCCTGCTTCGCCTCCTTGGCTGCGCCTTGCTCGCCCTCCCTTTCGCCACCGCTTCCGCCGCCGCCGCGGCCGCCGCGCGCCCCCACGTAATCGTGCTGATCGCCGACGACATCAGCTGGAACGACCTCGGCTGCTATGGCCACCCGACCGCGCGCACGCCGCACCTCGACCGCCTCGCCGCGGCCGGTCGGCGCTTCGATACGGCCTATTTGACCGCCAGCAGCTGCAGCCCGAGCCGCAGCAGCATCATCACGGGCCGCTATCCGCACAACAATGGGCGCGCCTCGGAGCTGCATCAGCCGATCTCCGCGCACCTTCCGTGGTTCCCGCAGCTGCTGCGCGCCGCCGGCTATCACACGGCCCTCAGCGGCAAGAACCACCTAAGCAGCGCTCCGCCCGAGCCCGGCCATTCCGCCCCCGCGCCCGCCTTCGGCCATATCGATGCCGGCAAGGCCCCGGGCAACAGCGGCGGCCACGCCCATTGGGTGCAGGTGCTCCGCGACCGCCCCCGCGATCAACCCTTCTTCGGCTGGTTCGCCGCCCTCGACGCCCACCGCGAATGGGAAGGCGACACCGAATGGCGCCCCGAGCTGTACGGGCCGCTCCACGACCCGGCGAAGCTGCCCGTGCCACTCTTCCTCCGCGACGACGAGGCCACGCGCCGCGACCTCGCCTCGTACCACAACGAAATCACCCGCTTCGACCATTACGTCGGCGCCGTGGTCGAGGAACTCCAGCGTCAGGGGATGCTGGAGAACACGCTGCTGCTGGCGCTCGCCGACAACGGCCGGGCGTTCCCCCGCGCCAAGACCCGCCTGCACGATTCGGGGATGAAGACCTACCTGATCGCCCATTGGCCCGCGGGCATCCGCGACGCCGGGCAGCCCACCGCCAGCCTCGCCAGCGCCATCGACCTCGCCCCGACCATCCTCACCGCGGCCGGCCTCCCCGTCCCGCCTTCAATGCAGGGCGTCAGCCTGCTGCCGGTCCTCCAGTCCCCGTCCGCCCAAGTGCGCCAGCACGCCTTCTCCGAACACAACTGGCACGACTACGAGGCCCACGGTCGCGCCGTCCGCTCGGAAGGCTTCCTGTATATCCGCAACCATCGCTCTACCCTGCCCTGGCAGGGCCCCGCCGACTCCGTCCGCTCCGCCTCCCACACGGCCCTGCGCGCGGCCCGCGACGCCGGCACGCTCACGCCGGCGCAGGCCGACGTCTTCCTCGCCCCGCGCCCCGCCGAGGAGCTGTACGTCTTGGCCGCCGATCCCGACCAGCTCCGCAACCTGGCCACCCATCCCGGCCACGCGGCCATCCGCGCCCGCCTCGCGGCCCTGCTGGACCGCTGGAGCGCGGAAACCGGGGATACCGTGCCCGCCAATCTGACCCCCGACGGCTTCGACCGGGACACGGGCCGCCCCATTCCGAAGGCCGGCAAGGGCAAGAACGCCCCGCGCGGCATCCCGGCCGGATCTGAACGTCAGGCGGACCGCATCAACGCCCCCGGACCGCGCTGAACCCACGGCCCGGAACGATTACTGCTTCGGCTGCTGCTTGGCCTTGGGCGCAGGCTTCGGGTCGAGGTTCGCCGCCAGTTGGGCCGGCGTGAACGCCGAAGCCACACCCTCCCGCGGCACCTCGACGCCCGCGATCCAGAGAATCGCGTTGAGGACCACCTTGCGCTGGTTGTCGTCACCCCAGTTGGCGTGGGTGTGGCCACCCGTGAAGCCGAAGCCGCGACCGCCGCCGGGCCGCTCACGGACCCACATCATGGTCTCCGTCCGCCCGGCCGCTGCAACGATGTGCGGATAGGGGCCCCTGGGGTGCACATAGGGGCCGCCGCGCACCTTGTCGGAAGGCTTCGCGGTCAGGATCGGCGTGATGCCGTCACCGTTCTCCGGCCAGCGCATATTGAAGTACCACTCGTCGTGATTGGAGAACGGCTTCACCCCACGCGACACCGGGTGGTCGGGGAACTGCTGGTACTCGGCGGTCCACATTGGGTTGCAGGAATAGTTGCTCTCGTAGTGCCCGCCGATCCAGCGAAGGAACTCCGGGCCGCCCTTGTCCGCCGGGATCTCCACGCCGTAGTGCATGAAGCCGAGGCCGACGCCGCTCCGCGCAAGGCCGTCGAGGAGGACCATGCGGTCGCCCTCGAGCACCGGGTGCCGCGGGCCGCCGTCGCAATAGATAACCACCGCGGCCGCGCCGTCGAAGGCCCGGTCGGACTCAGGCCAGCCGTTCGCATGGACGGTGGCCTTAACCCCGGGCACACCAGCGAGGCCCTGCTGCAGGAGCAGCATCCCGGCGCGGAACTCGTGCATTCCCGGCGGGTGGCTCGGCTTGCCGGCGATCAGGACGATCGCCTTGTCCGCCGCGGCCAAGGGCAGGGCGGCGCACAGGGCGAGGAGGCGCAAAATCCCTCGGGGCTTCATGCCCGAAAGCCGAGCCCAGCGCCCCGCCCGGCTCAAACCGAAAAACGCATTCCCGGGATCAGTGCGCGCAGCCGCACCCTGCGCCACAGCTCTGCTTGCCGCCAGGGCTGCCCTGCGCCACTTCCTCGGAAGTCGCTTCGCGGGCGGTCACCACCTCCACATCAAAGGTCAAGTCCACGCCGGCCAGCGGATGATTGGCGTCGAGGAGCACTTCCTCGCCCTCGACCGCGGCGATGGTCACCACCGGATCGGTGCGGTGGGGCCCGGTCTGGAACTGGTCGCCGATGCTCAGTTCGCCCTCGACCGGCAGGTCCGTGCGGCGGACGCGCTGCACTTGCCCGGGGTCGCGCGCCCCATAGGCCTCCGCAAAGGGAACCTGCACCCGCTCCTTGGCGCCGGAAGCCACCGTGCGGAGCCGCTGGTCCAGGCCATCGATGATCATTCCCGACCCTTCCAGATAGGTCACCGGTTGCCCACCCGCCGAGGAATCGAGGACGCGGCCACTGGGATCACGGAGCGTGTAATGAAAGGAGACAACCCGCGGCATCACCTCATCCTGACACTCTCGCCCACGGAGGGAAGCGGAAACCCTCGGCCCGCCCGGCCGCGGCGTGGCGGCGCCGCTTCAGGGCAGCCGGTGCAGCTCGATCGCTACCTCGCCCTCGGAAGCGAACCGCCGGCCACGAGAGCCTCGGCTAGTTGAGGCGCGCCCGCCGCAAGAACTTGGCGAGCGCGAAGCACGGCGTCGCCGCCGACTGGGCCCAGCCGGAAGCGACGGACACAAGGGACAGGGCGGAAAGCAGGCGGAGGTTTATACGCGTTTCCAGCCGGGTTCTTGGGGATAGGGGTCGGTTTGCAGGCCCAAGGGCAAAGGCCTTTACGAAGGGCGCTCGACACCGGACCGCGGCGGAAGTAATTTTTCCCCGATTCACCTTCTACCTATGCGCCACACCCTCCTCCTCCTTAGCCTGTCGCTCTTCGCTCCTCTGGACGCCGCCGAGAAGCCTGCCACCACCGCAGCCGCCGCCACCTTGGCACCCGGCACCTATGTCGGCTCGTGGCGCGCCCAGGACGAGAGCACCGGCACCCTCCGGCTCAAGTTCTCGCAAGGCGCCGACCAGAAGTGGCAGGCCGAGGCGATGTTCACGTTTGAGGGCGCGGAGGTCCCAACCGCCACCAAGACCTTCAAGCTCGAGGGAGGACGCGTCGAGCTCACGTTCTCCTGGGAAGTCCAAGGCGTGAACGCCAGCAGCACCCTCAAGGGCGAGATCCAGGCCGGCTCCCTCTCCGGCACGTACCAGAGCACGGTCAACGAGGCCGCCTCGTCCGGCCGCTGGACGGTCACCCTGCAGCCACCGAAGTCCTAAGCCGCCCGCTTATCGCGGCGCCGGGCCGATCCGGATCCGGCGGTACTCCATCTGGCCGCGGTCGCCCTCCAGGCCGATGGGCCCCGTCGTCGGCACCTTAAGGGCATCGGTGAGGAGTTCCCCATTGCACTCTGCCCGCGCCACGCCACCTC
>Ga0194123_10000830_pt1 | contig 53645 bp, 55 predicted proteins | sample TA2MahsurfametaG_5_FD_155479 | JGI IMG/M metagenome (GOLD analysis project Ga0194123, IMG submission 155479) | Freshwater microbial communities from Lake Tanganyika, Tanzania - TA2015023 Mahale A surface | ecosystem: Environmental > Aquatic > Freshwater > Lake | place: Tanzania: Lake Tanganyika... | reverse complement strand
TGGAACTGCCCAAGCTCAAGCACCTAGGGCTAGAGAAAATCAACAAACCGCTCTACGATTGGAGTGTGTTCTTTTCTGATGTGAACAATGGAGAAGCCATGGAGCAGATCACCCACCCAGACGTGAAAGAAGCCTTTGAGATTCTGAAGTCCGTCAGCGCCACCGCGCAGGAGCGGCTAGAAGCCGAGCGGCGCATTACCTATGTGCGAGAGCTCAACGCTATTGCCGGCTACCAGTGGGATGAGGGAATGGCGCAGGGTATAGCCATAGGGGAGGCCAGAGGGGAGGCCAAAGGCAGAGCTGAAGGCAAGGCTGAAGGAAGAGCCGAGGGCAAAGCAGAAGGCAAAGCAGAAGAAGGCAGAGCGGAAGGCAAAGCAGAAGCCACCCGCGCTCTCGTAGCGCACCTTCTCGAGCGAAAGTTCGGCCCCCTCGCCCCCGAGCATCAGACCCTGCTCGCCTCGGCAACGATCGAGCAGCTAGAGCAGTACTCTGATGCGCTGCTCTCGGCGTCAAACCTCGGCAATGTCTTTCGGTTTCGCTAGCAGTTAGCTTCGTGATCGAGGACTACGATAAGGCTGCGTGGGGCATTTCAGAGATATTGGCGAGAAAACCTCTTGATGCCCTCGGTCTGAAACCATTCGAAATCCCAGGGGGTGTCAACGAGACCCTCTTGTAACGCCCAGGCATAGGTGTCGGCCGAATGTAAATCGCCCCGCGCGTCAGTCACCTGAACCGTAATACGCTGATACTCGTGTCCTTCAAAGTCATCCAGTCGGATCCACTCGGGATTGCTCAGACCCATCCACAAAACGCCAGTCACCGAAACCTCAGGCGCCCGCACGATTGCGGGGTAGGGCTGATCCGCCACTTGGCAGCGCTTCCAACCATGCAGGGTTGCAGCTACAGCGGGGCGTACTTCCTGGGTGACACGGGAAAAAATATCCCGAATCATAAGAGAGCCATAGGCAAAAAGGTTTGTCTGCATATCAATGCACTGACCGTACTTGCCGCAGGCTCACGGTATGGCTAAGCCATCCACAGTCTTGTTGCCACTGATGGAATGCAAAGCCCGGCGCTTCGTTATCAACGCCGGAGCGGTGGTCTTCGGCGTGGTCCATACCGTAGGCATGAAAGGTACTGGGCGCAGAAATCACGGGCCTGCCCGCCAGCGATGCCAGCATGGTGCGGTGAAGATGGCCGCAGATAAGGCGTTCAACCTGCGGGTGACGCGCGAGCACCTTAGCCAACTCCGCGCGCTCTTTAACCGCCATTGCGTCAAAAATAGTATTTCCAAAAACAAACGGCGGGTGGTGTAGGGCCAGGATAACCTGCTCGCCTCGGGCGCTATGCAAGGCGGTTTCGAGCCAGTCGAGGCGCTCACTACAAAGTCTGCCAACGTCCGAGCCCTCCCACAAGGTATCAAGCACGACCAGGCGCTGGCCTTGCCCAAGGGGCACCTGATACTGCAGGAAAGAACTGTCATCACCGGCGTGGGAACTCCAAAAGTCGTTAAATACCGCGCGGAATCCGTTGCGACTATCGTGATTTCCAAGACAGAAATAAAGCGGCATTCGCTTCTCAAGCGGTGCGAGCGCTTGCCTTAGCAGACGGTACTCTTCAGCCGATCCGCGATCCACAAGGTCGCCCGAGAGCAGCGCAGCAGTCCACTGCACACGCATGGAAAGCGCGTAGGTAATTGCCGCTTGAAGACCGTCAGTGGGGGAACGCCCGTTTTTCAGTGCTGACTGCGCGCGGGTGCCGGGCGGTGGAATATGCAGGTCTGAGAGTTGAAGCAAGGAGATTGGCATGGGTTTTCGCTCCTATTACGTATTACGGTGACAGTTTACAAAATACACTAAATTAAGCTAACTTCACCTTTTGTATGTAAATTTAGTGTATTTAGTAAACTGTCACCGTAATACCGTAATACGTAATTTCGTAATTTACTTTCCTCCTGGATCATTGATTGATCCTGTCACCCCGCATGATGGCATTCATGCACTCCGGAACACTACTGCCCTTTCCTAAGACGCCTGCCCCGGGCGCCTTGCATATGGAGCCCAAAATGGTTCATGAGATCTCCCGCGATCAACTTACCCTTGACCGCCTACTCGAAACGGTGGCCATGGCTGGGTTTGAGGCCGAATTGCAAGAGGACGACATTTTTATCCGAGGAACCGGCTGCGGTCTGCGGCTGGAGATTCACGCCAGCGCGGGTGTGGTGCAGATTCGCGCCGTACTTGTGTTGAACCGAAATGTAACCGATACCGCGGCAGAGGCCCTCTGCGGTAACCTGAACAAGCGGCTGCTGGTCTCAAAGTTCGTTGCCCATCGGTGGGATGACGGCGATCTTGGGATGTTTATCTCTTACGCCGTGCATTACAACTTTGGCCTGAACGTGCCTAACTTTCTGTTTGTGCTGCGCCGGTTCACAGAGTCTTGCCAGGCCATCTACCGAAACGAAATCGAGGCCACGCGGCTTGATCCAGACTTCAAGCCACCTGAACTCGAGCTCGTGGCACCTGAACACGAAAACGCCACGACAGAGAACCAAGAGACGCCACTGGTATCGGAATTACAAAATTAAGGTGACACCTTAATTCTTCATAATCAACGGAATTACTTCACGTCGAGCAGTTCCACATCAAAGATTAGGGTGGCGTTTGGGGGAATTACGCCTCCAGCCCCACGGGCGCCATAGCCCATCTGCGGGGGGATCACCAGGGTGCGTTTGCCGCCTACCTTCATGCCGACAACCCCCTGGTCCCAGCCGGCAATCACGCGCCCAGCGCCCAAGGGAAAGTTGAAGGGGCTGCCGCGGTCGACCGAACTGTCGAACTTCTTGCCCTTACCGTCGGCTGCCTGGGTGGTGTAAAGCCATCCGGAGTAATGCACAAAGACATTCCTGCCCGCCACGGCCTCAGTGCCTTTGCCTACCGCGCGGTCAATCTTTATGAGTTCTTGCACGGGCTCTTTTGGAAGGTCTGCCGCCAGGGGGCCAGGCATGAGTACAGGGGCAGCACCAAACCCAAACAGCGAAACGAGGAACTGCAGGAAACGGTTTTTCATGGGATTTATCGGTAAAAATGGAAGGGAGTCGCGAAGCGATTCAACTACTTCAACGACTAAAAAGGGGCTAACGTGCAATTCTTTCGAAAGTGTATTCCTTCATGGGCTTTGGCGCAGTTCGCGCCGCTAATTGCGCTCGGGGCCATCGTCCTATTTGGGGGAGGTTCTGCCTTGGCGGCAGCGCCACCGGGAAGCCCAGCGCCTGTATTTTCTCTTACCGATGTATCGGGCAAGGCATTCTCGCTCAAAGATTTCTCCGGACGCTGGGTGGCGCTGGAGTGGGTCAACCCCGAGTGCCCGTTTGTAAAAAAGCACTACCAGTCAAAGCACTACCAGTCGGGCAATATGCAGTCCACCCAGAAGCAGGCGGCCGATAGCAAGGTGGTCTGGATGCAGATCAATTCCACCAACGCCAACCATTCAGAATACAAGAGCCCCAAAGAGATGGCTGCCTGGAATACCGAGATGAAGACGGTGGGGGTCATTGCGGCACTGGATAGCGATGGCAAGGTGGGCCGCGCCTATGGTGCGAAGACCACGCCGCAGATGGTGCTGATTAACCCCCAAGGGGTAGTGGTTTATCACGGGGCGATTGACAGCGTGCGGTCGGCTAATGTGGCAGATATCGCCCGGGCCACTAACTACATGAAGCAGGCGATGACCGAGGCCCTGTCGGGCAAGCCGGTGACGGTGGCGGAGTCGGTGCCCTATGGCTGCACGGTGAAGTATTAGAGTTACGGTGACAGTTTACTAAATGCACTAAATTTTAGATAAAAACACGAGCGTCGATTAATTTAGTGCATTTAGTAAACTGTCACCGTAACCGCACCGTAACTCCGTAATTAAACGTTGAACCGGAAATGCATCACGTCGCCGTCTTTGACGATGTAATCCTTGCCTTCTAGTCGCATCTTGCCGGCCTCTTTGGCGCCGTGCTCGCCTTTATGGGTAATGTAGTCTTGAAAGCCAATCACCTCGGCACGAATAAAGCCGCGCTCAAAGTCGGTATGAATGACACCGGCGGCCTGAGGGGCGGTGGCGCCGATACGCACTGTCCAGGCACGCACCTCTTTGGGCCCGGCGGTGAAATAAGTTTGTAGCCCCAAAAGCCCAAAGGCCGCGCGAATCAGGCGATTCAGCCCAGGCTCTTGCATGCCCATATCGGCGAGAAAAACCGCCTTGTCTTCATCGGGCATGTCGGCAATCTCAGACTCTACCGAGGCGCAGATGGCCACCACAGGCATGCCCAGCCCTTGCGCATAGGCCTGCAACGTTTGCAGATGCGGGTTATTCTCAAACCCATCTTCGGCCACGTTAGCCACGATCATGCCGGGCTTGGCGGTAATGAAGAAGAAGGGCTTGATGAGCAGTCGATCTTCATCGGATAAATCAAGCGCACGAATGGGCCTGGCCTGATCTAACTGGGCCTGGCATTTTTCTAAGACCGAGACCAGCCGTATGGCCTCTTTGTCACCGGCCCGTGCGGGCTTTACCGCCTTGGCCAGCTGCTTTTCCACGCCTGCCAGGTCGGCTAAGGCAAGCTCAGTGGCAATGGTTTCGAGGTCGGAAATGGGGTCAACCCGCCCACTGACATGCACCACATTCTCGTCTTCAAAACACCGCACCACATTGACAATGGCATCGGTCTCGCGAATGTTGGCCAGAAACTGGTTGCCCAGCCCCTCGCCCTTGCTGGCCCCGGCCACCAGCCCCGCGATATCGACAAACTCCACCGTGGCCGGCATGATTCGCTCCGGTGACGCAATGGCGGAAAGCTGGGCCAGACGGAGATCGGGAAGCTCCACAATGCCCGTGTTGGGCTCGATGGTGCAAAAGGGGTAGTTTTCTGCCGCGATACCAGCCTTGGTAAGGGCGTTAAAAAGCGTGCTCTTGCCCACATTGGGCAGGCCAACAATTCCGCATTGCAGTGCCATGGCGATTGGGTTCCTTTAAGGGGCGGGGCTGTGCAATAGACGCTGGGCTGGCGCGAAATCGCCCGCGACGATCTTGGGCAGTTCTTGAAGACAACGGTCTATGGCGCCATGAATGGCCTGCTCTTCTTCGGCGCGCGGCCGATGCAGCACAAAGTCGACAACCTCTTGGCTAAGCCCCAGGGTTCTTGGATGCCCAATGCCCAGCCGCAGCCGCCAGAAGTTGGGGCTTCCGAGCTGGCTGGTGATATCGCGTACTCCATTGTGGCCGCCGTGGCCGCCACCCTGCTTAAGCCGAATATCGCCAGGGGGAATGTCGAGCTCGTCGTGGACCACAAGGATCTCCTCAGGAGCGATCTGATGAAACCGAGACAGCGCGGCAACCGCAGTGCCCGAGTGGTTCATAAAAGTCTGTGGGCAGCACAGCCAGACTGGCTGCAGGCCCTGCGGGGTGTTAATAGTTACCTTGCAGACCCGTGACTGAAACTTGGATTCCAACGACCAAGAGGCAGGGCCAGCGGCGAAGCCGCCCTGACCCGAGCCGCTTGCAAGTTTTTCGAGCAGCCAGAAGCCCACGTTATGCCGGTGCAGCGCATAGGCCGCACCGGGATTACCAAGCCCGGCTACGAGACGAATCGACGCCAATGCGCCGGAACCGCCATTACGACTTGGCGGGCGCCGCAGCCGGTGCGGCGGTCTGGCTGCTGGTATCGACCACCGGTTCGGCACCACCGGCCTTCGACGCCGTGGCCACCACCGGGTCGGTCTGGCCATGGAGCACCAGGCTTACACCCGCTGGAACCTTGATGTTACTGACATGCACGGGGTGCGACAACGACAGGCCTGAGAGATCAACTTCGAGGAAGCTGGGCAGGTCTTTGGGCAGACAGCTGACCTCAAGCTCATTCAGGATATGGCTGACGATGGCGGCTTCAAGCTTCACAGCAGGCGAGTTTTCCTGGCCCACAAAGTGCAGGGGCACCTTGGTATGCAGCTTGGCATTGACATCAATACGTTGGAAGTCTACGTGCAGCACCTGCGCCTTGTAGGGATGCATTTGAAAGTCGCGCAGCAAGACCTGTTCGGCCTGACCGTCGAGTTCGAGCGACAGAATAGACGAGTGAAACGCTTCAGCCTTGAGCGAGAGAAAGATGGGGTTGTGGTCCATCTCGATGGAGACAGGGGCCGTGGTGCCACCGTAGACAATTCCGGGAACCTTGCCGCTTCGGCGAAGACGGCGGCTCGCACCCGATCCTTGCACCGAACGGCGGCTTGCAACCACTTTAGAGGTGGAAACTTTCATGTATGCACTCCGCAAAAATGATGGGGGCGGCAGACACCGGAACGCCCGATGCCCTGTTGCCCTTGGTTAAAGACGCCTCTGCCGCCGCGACCAGCAACAAAGGAAAGCCCGCTAGTATAGCCCATGCGGGCAGTAGTAAGCGGCACTGATTGGGCGCCGCTCGGCGTCGGAGCCGCCGCCGGGGGGCTACTCGAGAAAGAGCGAGCTTACCGAATCAGACTTGGCGATACGAATAATCGTTTCTGCCATGAGGCCCGCACAGGAGATAACCCGAATACGCCCCGAGTCGATGGCTGCCTGGCTTAAGGGAATGGTGTCGGTGACCACTAGCTCATCGAGATCGGAGTCGACCACGCGCTGCACGGCGCTACCGGAGAGCACGGGGTGGGTACAGTAGGCCACCACCCGCGAAGCGCCATAGGTTTTAAGCGCTGCGGCCGCCTTGGTGAGCGTACCAGCGGTGTCCACCATGTCGTCCATGATGATGCAGGTGCGGTCGGTGACATCGCCAATGATATTCATCACCTCAGACACGTTGGCCTTCGGCCGGCGCTTGTCGATAATGGACAGTTCGGTGTCGAGTTCTTTGGCAAAGGCCCGGGCCCGCACCACACCGCCCACGTCGGGCGAGACCACGATCAGATCTTTGTAGTCGTGCTTCCAGACATCCCCCAGAATAATCGGCGCGGAGTAGATGTTGTCGACTGGGATATCGAAGAACCCCTGAATCTGGTCGGAGTGCAGGTCCATAGTGAGCACCCGATCAACACCAACAGACTGCAGCATATTGGCCACCACCTTGGCGCTGATGGGCACTCGCGCAGACCGCACCCGGCGGTCTTGCCGCGCGTAGCCAAAGTAGGGAATAGCGGCCGTAATGCGGCTTGCAGAGGCCCGCCTGAGGGCGTCGGCCATGAGCATTACTTCCATGAGGTGGTCGTTGGCCGGCGCGCAGGTGGGCTGCAGCACGAAGACATCGCGCCCGCGCACATGCTCAAGAATTTCAACGGTGGCCTCACCGTCGGAGAACCGCCCGACATTGGCACGCCCCAGAGGGATGGAAAGACACTTGGCCACATCGGCCGCTAGCCGAGGGTTGGCGTTGCCCGTAAAGAGCATGACACCGTCGTGGGCCCCGTTTTGGCTGGCTCTGCGATCGACCATATGGGAGTGGGTAGGTGAGGTGGGAGGTATGAGAAAAGTGACTGGCTGGGGAGGAAGGATTCGAACCCTCGAATGCCGGAATCAAAATCCGGTGCCTTAACCGACTTGGCGACTCCCCAGCGGAACCCTTAAAACGCGTATCGTACCTCTTCTTCGGGTCGTCCTCAGAAAAGATTCTGGCAGACGCGAACTATAGAGCCAGCGCAGGATTGAGTCGGGTCTTCTGGCGTGTCCCCAAGCAGCTTACGCAGCAGGCGGGCGGCCGTAGTGGCCTGGTCCTGGCCTGAGCAGCTGATAAATACCGCGCCACCACTTCCGCTCATGCGACAGGCGCCCCTGGGAAGCCCCAACTGCTCTGCAACGGACCGCAGCGCTTCGAGCAACGTCGCCACCATGGGGTACTGACGACAGGCCACCGGTTCGAGGTCGTTTCTGCCGAGTGTCCAGATGGCAGCATCGGCGCAGTCTTCCACTGCAGACAGCCCGATGGCCGGCGTGCTGCGGCTGAGCAAGGGGTCTTGAAAGACCGCGGCAGTGGGCACGGTGACCGGAGGTACCGCCACCACAAACCAGCGGCTGGCCACTGCTATTGGTGTGATGTCTTCGCCAATGCCGCGCACGTAGGCGGACTGTTCCGCCAGGAAAAAAGGAAGATCCGCACCAAGCCCAAGCCCAATTGCCTGCAGGGTGTCTCTGGGATAGTGCAGGCCCCAGAGCCTATTGAGCAGCAGCAGCGTGTAGGCCGCATCGGCGCTGCCGCCACCAAGACCAGCGCCATGCGGAATGGACTTCTGCAGCCAGATGCGGCAGCCCAAGGGGAAGCTCAGCCTGCCGTGTTCACGGGCATAGTCACGCAACGCCTCGGCGGCCCTTACAGCAAGGTCTTTCTGAACCGGCCAGGCAATATCGCCCTCGCGCTCGATCCGTCCGGATTTATCGACGGTTATCTCGAGCTGATCACACCAGTCGATTGCCACAAAGACGCTCTCAAGCAGGTGGTAGCCATCGCTGCGCTGGCCGGTGACATGCAGAAACAGGTTGAGCTTTGCCGGCACCTGCACGGATGCCTGCAGGGGTGGGGGCATTGGAGATGGGGCTATCGGCACGCTCGGGTCGCTGTTGGCTGTTGGAATAACGCTGCCGGGACCTTCTTGCCTAGGGTGCGCAGCCCGGGCCAGCTTCTTGGCCAGAGCCGTCTGAAGGCCGTTTGCAGTCGGGTGGGCTGTCCAGAGCAATGCGCAGCTCCACCCAGTCGCTGCCCACGGTCTGCCGTAGGGTGAAGGGCTGACGGGCTTCACCGGGTAGGGCGGCTTCTTTTTCCAGGCGCGCCCGCAGTCCATGAAGCAGCTCGGCCAGAGCCTGAAGGCCTGCTGCGGTCAGTAGCGACGGTGGTGGGGTCGTAGGGGTTGCAGCGGCCTGCACAGACTCATAAGGGCCGGATGGTGCTGCAGCAGTTTGGGCAGGAAATTGCTCGGGCAGCACAGGCCTGCCTCGCGGGTCGGTAAGCGACCAGCCTGCCCAGGGGCCATGCCGATCGGGTCGCCATGAGAAGATGCCCTGCGCCTGCCCCCAAGGGTCTTGGATGAGCACTTCCTGATAGCCGGAGTATTCCGGACTGCCTTGACCCCGGGCATCTGTACGCCATTCGAACCGGCCTTGACTAGGCTCTGGCAGGAAGGAGCCGCGCAGGGCGAACCTGCCTGATCCAAGCTCGGCCGTCGGGGGCGGTGGGGCGATGGCGGTGGTGGCGCAGCCTGTGGCCGTGAGTACCATCACGACCAAAAGCACCATGAGGCCTAGTGGGGCTAGGCGCCCGGTGAAGGCTATGCGAGCCATAGGAACTGTAACGGCCATGGGGCCCAGACTTCGCAGAAACAAGAGGGCGCGCGACACCGTGGCGAAGACCAATCCGGCTACTGGCCTGCGCGTTTGGAACTGGGCAGAGACTCGGGACTGATGCCCAGTCGTTTGAGCGTGTTGCTCAGCACGGTGTTGCCCGGGTCGTGGGTGAGGCCGAGCCGAAAGACCGCCAAGGCCTCTTCTTTGCGCGCGAGTGCCCAGAGGGCCTCGCCAAGGTGTGCTGAGATCTCGGCGTCTGGCTGTCTGCGATGGGCATCGGAAAGCCATTGCACCGCGGTGTCAAACCGACCCTGTCGAAACGCAACCCAGCCCATGCTGTCAAGAATATGGGGATCTTCGGGCAGTATGCTAAGCGCCTCTCGGATCAGGGCTTCGGCCTCCTCGAGTCGGACACCCCGATCGGCGAGGCTATAGCCCAGGGCATTACGCGCATGGGCATGGCCCGAGTCTTGCGCAATCAGTTGGCGCAGGAGCGACTCCATGGTCTTATGGTTCTGCACCCGCTCATTGAGCATGGCGCGCGCGTAGAGCAGACTGCGGTGGTCTTTGTTTGTGCCTGCAACCGATTCGATAAGTGCTAAGACCTTGGCGGGTTCTTGGGCTTGCCCGGTGAGCCCGGCCAGTCTTTCAAAAAAAGGTGCAAGCGTGCCCGCCTTTTCTGCCTGAACCTTGCGTGCCGTCAGGCTGCCGCGCAGGTCGGTAAAGAACCCGAACTGTAGCCGCAACAGATCGACAATATCCTGGGCATCTTCGCTTTCGGGCTGTGCCTCAAGCCAGACCACTCCTGCCCGCAAGGCCTGTCTTGCAGACTGGGCCGTAAGGGCGATACGGGTAGCCCGTTCGGCCACGCCCGCGTCCCGAGTGCTTTCCGCCAGGGAAATGTAGGTTGCCACGGCCACCGCGAGCTGGCCCTGCTGCAGGGCCAGCTCACTTGCGAGAATCTGAAACACAGCGCTGGCTGCCGAGGGAGGCCGCGACCCAGCCGATTCGCTGCTCTGGGCCTGTGCGGGCAGCAGCCATGAGAGCGAAATGACACTGGCAACAATGCCTGCCCGAAACCGCGAAGCCAGGCGGCCAAACACCAGCGCAGTCAATTTATGGGGGGAATAGTTTCGAGGCATGATCACAGATCCAAAGTATCCCAGTTTGAGCTGATTCATGCCTGAATTACCCGAAGTTGAGGTGGTATGCCGAGGCCTGCGAGACCATGTCCTTGGCCTTGCGGTGCAGTCCATGGGTACGAGCGGCAAGGCGCTTCGCAGCTTTCCGGGGAAAAAAACGGGGCTGCCACTGGTGGGTCAGAAGATTCATTCTCTAGAGCGGCGGGCCAAGAACCTGGTGTTTCTGATGGATGACTGGTGGATGCTGGTGCACCTGGGCATGTCGGGTCAGCTGCTCTGGCTGCCACGCGAGGCCCAGCGGCCTGCCCATAGCCATGTCTGGTGGGGGTTTGCCAGTGGCCAGCTGGTCTATAACGATCCCCGTCGGTTTGGCGATGTGCGGCTTGTCTCGCGCGGTCTTGCAGGCGCTGCTGACAGCCTCCCCGCCAGTGTGCTCGGTGCTGCGTCAACTGGCATTGAGCCGCTTTCGTCGCAGTTTGATGGCAACTGGCTCTATCGGGCAAGCCGAGGGGTTCGCCAGCCGATAAAGCCCTGGCTGATGCGCGGTGATCTGGTGGTTGGGGTGGGAAACATCTATGCCAGCGAGGCGCTCTTTCGCGCAGGAATTCACCCTGGACGGCCTGCCGGCCGGATTGGGCCCGAACGCCACACGGGCCTGGCAGATGCGATTCGGCAGGTGTTGTCTGAGGCTATTGCCGGGGGCGGAAGCAGCCTGCGCGACTTTGTCTCTGCCGATGGGCTTCCTGGTCACTTCGCAACCAGCCACCGGGTCTACGGCCGCCACGGCCTGCCATGCGGCCAGTGTGGCCGGGTTATTTTTCGTCGGATGCAGGCCCAGCGCGCAAGCTACTTCTGCCCAGGATGTCAGCATTGACTAAGAGGCCTGGTGGGGCCGCCGTGGCAGAGAGCTTTGCCACGCAACTGCTGCGCTGGGCACGCACCCATGGTCGAACGGGCCTTCCCTGGCAGCCCCCGCCAGGAAGCCTTGCCGATCCGTATCGGGTCTGGGTCTCGGAGATCATGCTGCAGCAGACCCAGGTGCAGAGCGTGAGGGGTTATTTTCAGCGGTTTACAGACCGGTTTCCAAGCCTTGGGTCGCTAGCGAAGGCGGATCTTCAAGAGGTTTTAGCGGTCTGGAGTGGACTGGGCTATTACGCCCGGGCGCGCAATCTGCACCGCGCGGCCCAGCAGATAGAGGCGGCCTGGGGCGGCCGGTTTTCGGATCGCGCCGAAGACTGGCAGAGGCTGCCCGGGGTGGGCCGGTCTACTGCCGCGGCCATTGTCTCGATCTGTTTTGGCCAGCGCGAGGCGATTCTGGATGCCAATGTGCGCCGGGTGCTTGCCCGCCAGGTGATGGCGCAGGAGCCCTGGGGCTCGGCTGCTCTGGACCAGCGTCTCTGGCAGGAGGCAGAGCAAAGACTGCCACTTAGGCGGCAGGATATGCCCCGGTATACCCAGGCCATGATGGACCTGGGCGCTACCGTGTGCCTGTCTCGGTCTGCCGACTGTGCGGCCTGCCCGGTCGTGGGCTTCTGCCAGGCCCATGCGGCCGGTCGTGTTGCCGATTTTCCGGTGCCGCGGGCCAAGGCCCCTCGTCCAAGCCGCAAGGCATTCTGGCTGCTGGTGGTCTACCAGAATCAGCTTGGGCTCTGGCAGCGGCCGCCCGAGGGAATCTGGGGCGGGCTCTGGACGCCATGGGACATTCCCGCAGCAGAGCCATGGCCCCAGGGGTCTGAGCCGCTCACGATGCTGCGACATGGGTTTACGCATTTCACCCTCGAGGTGGAGGTGCGGCTGATCAGCCCTCAGACCAAGGCCGGGATGCTCAGCCTGCAGAGGCAGTCTCGGGGCCATGGCCAGACGCTCGAGTTTCGGCCGCTTGTCGACTTTCTGGCCCTGGGACTGCCTGCGCCGGTTCGGCGGCTGCTAGCTAGTTCAGGCCTCGCTGGGTAAGGGTGCGGTGCCGTACCAGGGTAGGGCAGGTGGCGGTGAAGGCCCGCGCCAGAGCCTCGGCACAGTAGACCGACCGGTGCTGCCCCCCAGTGCAGCCTAAGGCTACGGTGAGGTAACTGCGCTGGTCGGCCTCATAGGCCGGAAGCCAGCGGCGCACGAAGCCGCCGATGTCCTGGATCATCTGGTCCACCTCGGGCTGGCTGCAGAGATACTGCACTACCGGCTGATCGAGCCCGGTAAGGGGCTTGAGGGCTTCAATGTAATGCGGGTTTGGCAGGCAGCGGACATCGAAGACCAGGTCGGCATCGAGCGGGATGCCCGCCTTGAATGCAAAGGACTGGAAAAGCAAGGTGACGGGGGCGGGCTTAAGCCCCAGAAACTCGCGTATCCAGGCGCGAAGGCTGGCGGGTTTGAGCTCGGTGGTGTCTATTGCCATGCCCAGAGACTCAATGTTGGAGAGGATGCGTCTTTCCTCTTCGATACATTCGACCAGAGAGCTTGCAGCGGCCTCGCCCTCCTGCCCTGAGACGCGTTTGGGCCGCAGGCTTAAGGGATGCCGGCGGCGGGTCTCTGAGTAGCGCTGGATAAGGGCCTTGGTCTGCGCATTGAGAAACACCACCTGCACAACCATGCCTGAGGCCTTGAGGCTCTCAATGGCCTCGCGCAAGGGCCCGAGGTCCGCACCCACGCGGACATCGGCCGCCACGGCAACCCTTCTGTGGCCTTGTGAATGAAGCGATCGGGCCAAGGGGGCAAGAAAGGCAATTGGCAGGTTGTCTACGCAGAAAAATCCGGCGTCTTCCAGGGCATTGAGCACCACCGACTTGCCCGACCCTGACATGCCAGTGACCACCAGTAGCCGCATGGAATGCTGATTGCCTGCCGAGGTCATTGGGGTGCCTGGCGGTCTTCGTCGGCTTGCATCGACTGCATGGCATCGCGCTGCCGCTCGGTGAATTCGCGCATGGTGTCGATGCCCCGCAGCTGCAATACGGTATTGCGCACCGCCGCCTCAACCAGCACCGCAAGGTTGCGGCCAGCGGCCACGGGAATGACCACCTTGCGAATGGCAAGCCCCAGGATATCTTCTGAAAGTGCCTCAAGCGGCAGGCGTTCGTAGTCGTCAATGGCCGAGCGACGGACAAGCTGCACGATGAGTCGCAGCCGCAGCTTGCGCCGGACGCTTGTCTCACCAAAGATGGTGCGAATGTCTAAGAGCCCAAGGCCGCGGACCTCAAGCAGGTTTTGCAGCAGCGGGGGGCATCGGCCCTCGACGGCATCGGGGGCAATGCGCGAAAAGTCAACGATGTCGTCAGCCACGAGCCCATGGCCCCGGGTGATCAGTTCCAGGGCCAGTTCGCTCTTTCCCAGTCCCGACTCGCCCGAGATAAGCACCCCGAGCCCCAGGACATCCATAAAGACACCATGCAAGGAGGCCGACGGCGCGAGAATCCGGCCGAGCTGGATGCGCATGATTTCAATGACCTGGGCCGCAGAAAGGGTAGACCGCCACAGCGGAAGGTTGTCGCGGTCGCAGGCTTCAAAAAGAGAGGCCGGTGGCACAAGGCCATCTGCCATAACGATCGCCGGCGGGGCCGCAGACAGAAGCTCGGCCGTGAGGTAGGACCGCCTTTGGGGGTCGAGCCGGTTAAAGTAGTCGGCCTCTGCCGTTCCAAGCACCTGAATACGATTGGCATGAATCAGGTTGAGGTGCCCTACAAGGTCTGCGCTTTCGAAGCTGGGGCCCGATATGGGGCGGCCTTCGCCGGCCCGACCGGCGATCCAGGTGAGCCGCAGCGGCTCCTGGTATGACTGAAAAAATTCCCCGGCCTTAAGCATGACACCCTTGGACACGCGTCGGCAGGGTAGGCCGGGGCTGGACTGGGACTAGCTGCCTGAGGGCTTCCAGCTGCTCAGAGACTGAAAAAGGGCCTCTGGGGTTGGACTCTGCAGCAGGCCTTCTCTGAGGTGGCTGTCGGAAAGCATTTCGGCAACCTCGGAGAGGATCTCCAGGTGCTGCTGGGTGGCGTGTTCGGGTACCAGCAGAAAAATGAGGACCGACACGGGGATGCCGTCGGGGGCATCGAACGAGACCGGCTCCGAGAGCCGAACCACCGCGGCAACCGCCTCTTCGAGTCCCTTGATGCGGCCATGGGGAATCGCGATTCCCTCGCCCAGACCAGTGGAGCCCAGACGTTCGCGGGCAAACAATGAGTCGAAGACCTTGGCCCGCGCGATGCCGTGATTCTCTTCGAACAGCAAACCAGCCTGCTCGAAAACGCGCTTTTTGCTGGTGGCCTCGACACCCAGCAGAATGTTTTTGACACTCAGAAGGCTTGAGATTCGGTTCATGGCGGTGGCGGTCCTTTGTGAAGTCCGAGCCCGACCCCACCCAGGCGAAACAGTCTGACGCCTCGGATGGGGACCTAAAGAAGAAAATTATAGCGACAGCCGCCCGTTTTTGTTGCATTGCAAAATAAAAAAATGGACCGATTGGGGGTTTTGTCGGATCGTCCGCTTATTTTTCGGTCGCAAGTGGCTGAGACTGGTGCACCCCAGACTGGTGCTGCTCTTTGTAGCGGACAACCTGGCGGTCTAGCTTATCTGCCAAAAGGTCGATTGCGGCGTAGAGGTCAGAGTGCTTTGACTCGGCGTGCAGGTCTTTTCCTTGAAAGTGAACAGTAACTTCGGCTTTCTGTTCCAGCTTCTCGACGCTCAATACCACGTTCGCCTCCCTTCCATAGCCTGAGTGCCGCCAGATGCGGGCAAGTTTCTGCTCGACGTAGTTGCGGATTGCCTCGGTGACGGTTAAGTGGTGGCCCGTGATCTGTACCTGCATAGCGATTCTCCTTTTTTCGTTGTATTAGCTTTTTTAGTCGCGCGATTATCGAATGCGCCTTCTTAGGTTAGCGCTGTTTGCGCTGGCTCGCACTCGCAATACGCAGGGATTCGCGGTACTTAGCCACGGTGCGGCGTGCGACCACGACGCCCTGCCCGGAAAACCGGTCGGCGATGGCCTGGTCTGAAAGCGGCTTATCGCTGTCTTCGGCCTTGATCCAGTCTTGGATCTGGGCCCTGAGGGCCGTGGCAGAAGCCGTGCCGCCGTCGTCGGTGCCTACGTGACTGCCAAAGAAATACTTCAGCTCAAAGCAGCCCTGCGGGGTGAGCATGAATTTCTGGTTGGTTACCCGCGATACCGTTGACTCGTGCAGTTCGCAGCGCTCGGCGATATCCCTGAGTACCAGCGGGCGCATGGCCTTGGGGCCCTCGTCGAAGAAAGACTTTTGCGCGCTCACAATGGCCTGGGAGACACGCAGGATGGTGTCGGAGCGCTGCTGGATGTTCTTGAGCATCCAGCGTGCCTCTTGCAGTTTTTGCTGCAGGCCGCCTTCGCTGCCCGCCTGTTTGATCGCCTGGGCATACTCCTGGTTAATGGAAAGCCGTGGCAGCGAGCCATTGGCCAGACGCGCACGCCACTGCCCGGAGCGCGTTTTGTAGACAAGGATATCCGGGATCATGTAGGCGGCATGCTGGTCTCGAAACCGTTGTCCGGGCTTGGGGTTCAGACGCCGAAGCAGCTTTAGCGCCTCGACCAGAAGGTCTCTATCAACCTGCAGGCTCTTGGCAAGCATCGCCGCGTTTACGCTTGCCAGAGACTCCAGGTGATCCTGAAGGACCAGGCGGGCGAGGTCTACTACCGCTTCGGGGCCATCAAATCGCGGGGCAAGTTCCTGCAGCTGTAGGCTCAGACATTCCTGCAGGGTTCGCGCCCCGACCCCCGGCGGGTCTAGGGACTGCAGCAGCTTGATTCCAATGGAGACCTCTTCGGCCTCCAGAGGCCCATCGAACTCGGAGACGAAAAGGGCCTCAAAGCTCTGCGCGAGCTCGAAGGGGTCGTCACGCAGGTAGCCATCCGGGTCGAGTGCCTGAATGAGGATCTCAAGCCAGACCCTGTCTTTCGGCGCAAGATGCAGCCCTGCAGCCTGGTCACGCAGATGGTCTGCCAGACGCACCGGACAGGCATCGCGGTCTTCGCGTTCATCATCATCGCCAGAGTAGTCAGAGGTCTTCCAGTCTGCCAGGCTGTCGAGTTCCTCATCTGCCGTGCTCGATGCCTCTGATTCCTCGCCGGATTCGGCGGGGCCATCAGCAGCGCCAGCCTCTTGGGTGTCTTCAAGCTCAAGCAGGGGGTTATCCCGCACGAAGTCATCAAGCTCCTGGCGCAGCTCCAGGTTTGACAGCGTGAGCAGCCGAATGGCCTGCTGTAGCTGCGGCGTGAGCGATAGCTGCTGACTTGTGCGCGTGGTAAGCGTGATCTTCATGCGCGCCTACATTCGAAAATGCTCACCAAGGTACACCTGGCGCACCTGGGGGTTATCGATAATCGCATCGGGGGCGCCACTTGCCAGCACCGCGCCGTCGTTCAATATCGTGGCATGGTCGCAGATGCCCAAGGTCTCGCGGACATTATGGTCGGTAATCAGCACCCCAATGCCGCGGCCCTTGAGGAATCGAATGATCCTTTGAATCTCGATAACCGCAATGGGGTCGACCCCTGCGAAGGGTTCATCAAGCAGAATGAACCGCGGGTTGCAGGCCAACGCCCGGGCTATTTCTACACGGCGGCGTTCTCCGCCGGAGAGTGACTGTCCGATCGTGTCGCGAATGTGAACAATCTGCAGTTCATGCAGCAGCGCACTGAGCCGTTGGGTAACCTCTGCCTCCGATAGGGGTCTGCCCTCCGCGTCGCGCTGCAGTTCCAGCACCGCCCGGATGTTGTCGTCCACGGAAAGCCGCTTGAAGATCGAGGCCTCCTGCGGCAGGTAGGACAGACCCTGCCGGGCGCGCAGGTGAATCGGGCTGCGGGTGATGTCTTCGTTATTAAGCAGGATCTGTCCGCCGTCGGCAGGTACCAGGCCGACGATCATATAAAAACAGGTGGTCTTGCCGGCGCCGTTCGGGCCGAGTAGCCCGGCAATCTGCCCGCTACGCACGGTAAGCGAGACGTCGCGCACGACCATGCGGCCCTGGTAGCCCTTTTGAAGCCCTCGGACTTCCAGAACCGATTCGGGGCCTACCGCGGTCACGGGGCGCTGGCCGCAGGCGGCTTCGGCATGAGCGTCATCCGCGCCCGAGGCATGCCGGGCAGAGCCTCCACCTGATAGGTTTCCAGAATATTGTTGTAGCGAAGCCGATCGCCTGCGACCTGATCGAGGAGGGCGTCATTGAGGGTGCGACGCATCGTGGCCTGACCGGTGATCGTGACAAGCTCAGCGGTGCCGTCGTACTCGATCGTCTGGCCTTCGCCCTCGATCCACTCTTTAGTCTGGCCGCGTTGCTGCCGAAACCGCGCAGGCGTACCGGTAATCACCGCCATCATGGTGCCATTGGGCTGTTGCCGAAGTTCGAGCCGGTTGCCCTTAAGCAGAAGACTGCCTTTGGCGAGCACGACATTGCCCGAGAACACCGTGGTGAGTTTTTGTTCGTCGTGGGCAAGCGTGTCGGCGTCGATCTTGGTGGGCGCCTGGCGGTCGGCTGGGTTTGCCAGACCGGGGCTAGACGTGAGCAACGCCGCCACGACGAGAGCCAGCCCGGACCACGTGACGCTCAGAGAGGTGGGCCAGGCCCTAGATACCGTCATTGCCGGATTCCCTTTCCAGGCAGAACCATCTGCGACTGCGACAGCACCTCAATCTGCTCTGTTTTCTGGTTGAACTTCATGCCAACGCCGGTTAACAGGATATTGCCCTGGTTCACACGCACCGGCGCCTTAGTCTGCGCGGTCTGGGCGTTGATATCAAACTGCACCCAGTCGGTGGCAATGCGGATTGCTGATTCCTTGTCGTAGGCGTCGCGAGAGATCAGGGCCTGACCAGTGAGCATCACCTCGTTCTGGTTGGCGCTTACTAATGCCTTGCTGGCATGGGCTCTCACCGGTGGTCCGTCGTTTCGAAGGGCAAGCATCACGGGGTTACTCATTTCGGCGCTGCCATCTTCGAAAAGCGACAGCGAGGGTGAGGCGATCTGAAACCGTGTCTGTCCCCTCTCGTCGGTCTGAGTGAGCTCCGCCCCGGTAATCTGGGCATTGAGCTTGGTGCTGCTGCGATAGCTGCTGTCCCACACAGGGCTTAAGGCAAGCTCGGTAAGCAGCCATGCCGCTAAGGCCAGCGCCGCCATGAGCCCGAGAGCCAAGAGGGCGCTTACGCGCTCGAAGAGGCTGGCTGTCATGTCCGCGCAGACAATAAAAAGTCGCAGGCGTCTCGGGCCGCGCCAGCCCCGCCAGGCCGTTGCGATACCCAGTGGGCGGCGGCCTGCACGGATTCGGGCGCATTGGGAACGCTGGCAGCAAACCCAGCCCAGGCGAATACAGGCGTGTCGGCCAGGTCATCGCCCATGTGACCAATCTGCTGTGGCGACAGACTCGTCTGGACGATCCAGCCTTCCAGGCAGCGCCGCTTGTCTTCAACACCCAGAAACACGGTCTGCACGCCGAGTTCTTCTGCGCGGCGCGTTACCGACGGATGGCTTCGGCCGCTCAAGATTCCCACACCGATGCCGCTTGCCTGCAGCGACTTAAAGCCCTGTCCGTCAAGCACACAAAAACGCTTGAGGCTCTCGCCCTGCGCGTCGTAATAAAGTCCGCCATCGGTGAGGACGCCATCGACATCGAAAAACATGAATGCCACCTGGGCGGCGCGATCCCGCGCGCAGGGAGTCATAGAATCTTCGCCTCAAGCAGGTCATGGATGCCCAGCGCACCGATGAGCCCGCCCTGACCGTCGGTTACCAGAAGATGGTTAATCCGCTGGCTGTCCATGATCAGCGCCGCCTCGGAGGCCAGCGCGCTGGCGGAAATCGTTTTTCCCCCGGGGGTCATCAGGCTGGAAATGGGTGTCTTGGGCGATAGGGTCTGTTGCTCCAGCACGCGGCGCAGGTCTCCGTCGGTGAAGATTCCCAGCAGGTGGTTGTCGCCCTTCATAACGCAGGTCATGCCCATGCGTTTACGTGTCATCTCGATAAGGGCCTCAGACAGGCTGGCATCGTCCAGGACCTTGGGAATCTGCTCGCCCGTGCGCATCACATCTTCGACACGAATGAGCAGCCGCCGCCCTAGGCTGCCGCCAGGATGAGACCGGGCGAAGTCGTCAGCGCTAAAGCCCTTGCCTTCGAGTACCGCCACGGCTAAGGCATCCCCCAGCGCCATCGCGGCCGTGGTGCTGGCGGTGGGCGCCAGGTTTAGTGGGCAGGCTTCCTGGTCGACAGCGGCGTCTAGGCGCAGGTCGGAAAGCCTGCCTAGGCTGGAGTCGGCCCGGCCGGTCATGGCGATAAGCCGAATTCCCATGCGTTTGATGTGTGGGGCAATTTCGAGTATCTCGGCGGTTTCACCCGAATAGGAGATGGCCAGAACCAGGTCTTGGGGCTGCAGCATGCCGAGGTCACCATGCTGGGCCTCGGCGGGATGAATGAAAAATGACGGGGTTCCGGTGGATGCGAAGGTGGCCGCAAGTTTTTTTGCGACATGGCCAGACTTCCCCATACCCATGACAATGAGCCGGCCATTGCCTGAGAGCCCGCCGATCCAGTCGACCGCCTGGACGACCTCAGGACCCACCCGGTTTTTGAGGGCGGCGATGGCAAGCGACTCGATGTTGAGAACGCGGATCACGCGGTCTGCGACAGGCTGCGTAGACATGAGGGGCTGCGGGTGCTGGGGCGCCAACACGGCAGTCGAGCAGGGCTGAGCAAACATTGGGCCAGTTTAATAGAAATCGCAGTCTTCCAGGCGTCTAAGTCTATCTTCAGCCTCTTAGGTCAAGCCCCGATAAAATACGCACATGAATGGTGAATACGATGAGGCAATGCGGTTCGAAGAGGTGACCTTTGGCTATGGGTCCTCAGTGGTTATCGACCGCCTGACCTTGTCGGTTCCTCGCGGAAAGCTTCTTGCCATCATGGGGGGGTCGGGGGTAGGCAAGACAACCCTGCTCAGGCTTATGGCAGGCCTGGTGACCCCTCAGCAGGGCCAGGTGGTGGTGCTTGGTGAGCCGCTGTCTTCGGGTAACCTGAAGTCCTTGTATGCCGTTCGCCGCCGTATGGGCCTGCTGTTTCAGTTTGGGGCCCTGTTCACCGACCTGAGCTGCTTTGAAAATGTTGCCTTCCCGCTTCGCGAGCATTCCGATCTTCCTGAGCAGATGATCCGTGACCTGGTCTTATTGAAGCTGGAGTCAGTGGGGCTGCGGGGTGCTGCCGGCCTGATGCCCTCTCAGATCTCTGGGGGAATGGCCCGGCGGGTGGCCCTGGCCAGGGCCATTGCCCTTGATCCAGAACTCATCCTGTACGACGAGCCGTTTGCCGGGCTAGACCCGATATCGCTGGGCGTTACCGCCCAGCTGATTCGGCGGTTGAACGACGCTCTAGGCGCCAGTTCTGTCGTGGTCACCCATGATGTTGCCGAGACCTTTCGGATTGCCGATCAGGTGGCCGTGCTTGCCCCTTCGCCCTCGGGGGCACGGCTTGTCGCCGTGGGAACTCCTGAGGCCTTGCAGGCCTCGGACGACCCTTATCTGCGTCAGTTTCTGCAGGGGCAGACCCAGGGGCCGGTGGGGTTTCACTATCCCGCCTCCGATCTGGAGCAGGCTTTTTTCCCTGCGGGCTCTGCATGAGCGCCCCGCGAGTGGCCGACCGGCTGTCTGCGCTTGGGCAATGGGCAGTCGAGCATCTGGCCGCCCTGGGCCGCTTTGTGCTTTTGTTTCTGCAGGTAATGGCCCGCATGGGCCCGATTCTGCGACGCTGGCGGCTGGTGGTTGCCCAGACGCATTTTCTGGGAAACCATTCGCTCGCGATCATTCTTGTCTCTGGTCTTTTTGTCGGCCTGGTACTTGGCCTGCAGGGCTATTACACGTTAAGGCGCTATGGCTCGGAGGAGGCTGTGGGGCTGCTGGTGGCTTTGTCGCTGGTGCGTGAGCTGGGCCCCGTGGTTACTGCCCTTTTGTTTGCGGGGCGGGCGGGGACGGCCCTGACTGCCGAGATCGGCCTGATGAAGGCCGGCGAGCAGCTCTCTGCTATGGAGGCCATGGCGGTCGACCCGATTTCACGGGTACTTGGCCCCCGACTCGTGGGTGGGGCAATCGCCATGCCTATTCTTGCGGTGCTGTTTTCGGCTGTTGGCATCATTGGGGGCTGGCTGGTCGGGGTTGGCCTTATTGGGGTAGACCCAGGTGCTTTTTGGTCGCAGATGTCAGAGGGCGTTGACTTTTGGGACGACCTGGCCAACGGCATTGTAAAAAGCCTCGTCTTTGGCCTGGTGGTAACCCAGGTGGCCCTCTACATGGGCTACGCGGCGAGGGCTACGCCGGAGGGGGTTTCCCGGGCGACCACGCTTACCGTGGTTGTGGGGTCGCTATCGGTTCTGGGCCTCGATTTCATCCTTACTGCCCTGATGTTTGGGGATCTCTAACACTCACTGGTACTCTTTCACTATGCAACGGTTAACGACCATGTGGGTCGGCCTGTTTCTGGTTCTTGGCATTTTGGGGCTGCTTTTTCTTGCGCTTAAGGCAAGCAACCTTTTGTCTATGACCACCGGCCAGACCTACTCTGTGACGGCCTTGTTCGACGACATTGGCGGCTTAAAGCCTCGGGCGGCGGTTCGCTCTGCCGGCGTTCTGGTGGGTCGCGTGCGGGAGATTGGCTTTGATGACACGCGTTACCAGGCCGTTGTTGTTCTCGATCTCGATCGAAGTGTCCGGTTTCCGAAAGACAGTTCTGCGCAGATCCTTACCTCGGGCCTGCTCGGTGAAAAATATATTGGTCTTCAGCCAGGAGCCGAGGCGGAAATGTTGAAGGACCGTGATCGCATTCAGATGACCCAGTCGGCCGTGGTTCTCGAGAATCTAATTTCTCAGTTCCTCTATAACCGCAGCCCGGCCCCAGGATCATCCCCGGCGGGTGGGCTGGCCGAGCCCGCAAATGCCCCGGGGCTTAAATGAGAACTGGCAGACGCTGGCTGTTAGGGCTATGTGCCATGGGTCTGATGGGATGCGCGGGCCTTCCTAAGGGGCACGAGGCCGATCCCCGCGACCCCTGGGAGCGGTATAACCGGGCCATGTTCAGTTTCAACACCGAGTTAGATGCCGCCGTGGTTAAGCCCTTGGCACAGGGCTACCAGGCGGTTGGGCCCGAGCTCTTTCGGGGCATGGTGCGCAACTTTTTTGGCAACCTGGGCGACCTGGTCACTAGCCTGAACCATGCCCTGCAGGCCGAGCCAGTTCCTGCAGCGACCTCTGCCGGTCGGTTTCTGGTGAACTCCACCGTGGGCATTCTGGGGATTGCTGATCCGGCAAGCGAATTTGGTCTGCAGAAGTCTCGGGAGGATTTCGGGCTTACCTTTGGTGTCTGGGGCTCGGGCCCTGGTCCCTATCTTGTTCTGCCCTTGCTTGGCCCGAGCTCGCTACGAGATGGGCTTGGTACCGCGGTGGAACGGGCGCTTGACCCCTTAGACCCATTGTTTTCACTAAGCTCTGCCCAGCAGAATGTGGCCACTGGACTAAGGCTCTTAGATACCCGCGCGCGGCTTTTGTCATTTGAATCGGCCTTGGATACGTTGAGCTTTGATCGTTACATGGCAGTGCGTGAGGCATACCTGGCCCGGCGGGCCCAGCAGGTGGACCCCGACGCGCTGACTCGTAGGGAACCTAGCGAATAGCCCGGCCTCCAATAACTTCCTCTGTAACTGCTCCCTATGAAACGGCTCCTTATGCCCTGGTCTTTTGTGACGTGTAGTTTTTTGTCTCTGCGCAGGGTGAATGGTCCTGTGGTGCCTGTACATGCTGCGCGGGCCACTGCCGTGCGGGCTGCCGGTGCGCTGATACTCGCCCTGGTGTCTGGGGTGCTGGCAGCCCCTGCGGCATGGTCACAGTCGGCAGCCTCTCTTTCTTTGGCCCAACTGGCCCCGCAAGACCTTATCGCCTCGGTGACCCAGGATGTCTTGGAGACTGCCAAGAACGACCGCTCGCTGCAGCAAAAAGACCTTCGGCGGATCTCAGACCTGGTGGACCAAAAGGTCATGCCAATCGTCAATTTTTCCCGCATGACCGCCCTCGCAGTGGGCCGGCACTGGCGCACGGCAACGCCTGAGCAGCAGCAGCGGCTGATGGCAGCATTTCGGGAGCTATTGGTTCTTACATACGCTGAAGCGGTTCGCTTCCTGCCAGAGTCAACGGTGGAGATTCGGCCGGCCCGATACCTGCCCACCGATGAAGACGTGATTGTTCGAACCTTGCTCTTGCGTACAGGCAAGGAGCCGATTCCCCTGGACTACCGGCTTCAGAAGACCCCCGAGGGCTGGAAGATTTATGACTTCAATGTCCTGGGCCTCTGGATCGTGGAGTACTACCGCAGCCAGTTTGGGCAGCTTGTCTCGGCCAAGGGTATCGAAGGGCTGATCACAAGCCTCGAACAGAAGAACCAGGCGCTTCGGCAGGCGGTACTGTCTGGTAAAGGCTGACCCGGCTGTGCCGGCGCTTTGTCTCACGGGGCCACTGACGCGTTCAGAGGTACTTGAGCGGCTCGCCTGGCTGGAGGCGCGCCTGCCAGGGTCGGCGCAGGGTGATTCCGAGCCTGTGGTAATCGACCTCTCGGGGCTTACTCGTGTCGATACCTCTGCCGTCACCTTTATGATCGCCCTGGAGCGACGCTCGCGCAGGCAGGGCCTGACGCTGCACTGGAAAGCCTTGCCTGCATCGCTTCTTGCCTTGCTCCGGCTCTCGTCTGTGGAGTCATTGTTTCATCTGAAATGACGGCTGCCGTTTCTTTCCGTGGCGTGAGCAAAAGGTATCCCTCGGCCGGGGCGGGGCGGGATGTTCTCGCGCTCAATCAGGTTGACCTTGAGATTGCCCCTGGCGCATTTTTTGGGCTACTGGGTCCCAACGGCGCTGGCAAGACCACCCTGATACAGATCATGGCTGGGCTTGTGACTCCTTCTGAGGGGTCTGTCTCGGTCATGGGGGTTTCCGTTCGGGATAATCCAAGCCAGGCCCGCAGGATGCTGGGGGTGGTTCCCCAGGAACTGGTCTTTGACCCCTTCTTTACCGTCAGAGAAACCCTGCGCATCCAGTCGGGCTTTTTTGGTCTTGCAAAGAACGATGACTGGATCGATACCTGTCTGGCGGCTCTGGGCCTGATGGATAAGGCCGATGCCAATATGCGCAGTCTGTCGGGGGGAATGAAGCGGCGTGTTCTGGTAGCCCAGGCTCTTGTGCACAAGCCCCCGGTGATCGTTCTGGATGAGCCCACGGCTGGTGTTGACATAGACCTACGGCAGAGCCTTTGGCGGTTTATTCAGTCCCTAAATGCCCAGGGCCATACGATTGTGCTCACCACCCACTATCTCGAAGAGGCAGAGAACCTGTGTCAGCGCGTGGCTTTTTTGAAGCAGGGCCGACTGGTGGCCGAGGAAGACACGGTTGAGTTGCTTACCGGCGACCGGCGCATGGAAGACGTCTTTCGCCAGGTGCTGTCGCAGGCCGCCGTAGAATAGCGGGTATGGTTACTCCACAAGATATTGAAGGCTATCTGGCCGCCGGTCTGTCCTGCGAGAAACTCTCTGTGCAGGGCGACGGCCATCATTTTGAGGCGCTGATTGTCAGTGCTGCCTTTGAGGGGCTGCGGCCTGTGGCCCGGCATCAAAAGGTCTATGCTGTTCTCGGCGACCGCATGCGTGCGGAGATCCACGCCTTGTCTATGAAAACACTCACGCCCACGGAATGGGCGGCATCTGGCCGCACGGGCGGCTAACCCTAGGACTCCGTATGGACCGTTTTGTTATTGAAGGGGGGCGGCCGCTCCAGGGAGAGGTGCAGGTGGCAGGGGCGAAGAACGCGGCCCTTCCCATTCTCTGTGCCAGCCTTCTTACGGCGGGGCAGTTGCGGATTCGTAACCTACCGCCTTTGCAGGATGTTGCAACCATGCTGCGGCTGCTCAAGGGCATGGGGATTCGAATTGACCGCGGCGCCGGCGCTGCGGGCCCCGCCAGCGAGGTGACGCTTTCTGCCGATGCGGTGGATCGGCTTGAGGCCCCCTATGAACTCGTCAAGACGATGCGCGCCTCGGTGCTGGTGCTCGGGCCCATGCTGGCACGGTTTGGCGAGGCACTGGTGAGCCTTCCGGGAGGCTGCGCTATTGGCCAGCGCCCTGTGGATCAGCATATTCGGGGGCTGCAGGCCATGGGTGCCGATATTCAGATAGACCATGGCTACCTTCGGGCAAAGGCGCCCCGGCTACATGGCGCCCACATCACCACCGATATGGTTACCGTAACCGGCACCGAGAACCTGATGATGGCGGCCTGTCTGGCCGATGGAACCACGGTGATCGACAATGCCGCGCGTGAGCCCGAGGTGATAGACCTGGCCCGGTGCCTAATCCAGATGGGGGCAAAGATTCACGGGGCGGGTACCGACCGCATTCAGATCGAGGGGGTTGCCCGGCTAACCGGTACCGACTATGCGGTCATGCCGGATCGAATCGAGGCAGGCACCTTTCTTTGTGCGGTCGCCGCCACCGGTGGAAGTATCTTTCTGCGCGGTGCGAGCGCTGATCACATGGGTGCCACCGTGGAGAAGCTCCGTGAGGCAGGACTGTCGATTCACGAGCAGGCCGATGGCATACGCGCCGATGCCTCGCAGCGGCCTCGGGCCGTGAACATTCGCACAGCCCCGTACCCGGGGTTTGCCACCGACATGCAGGCGCAGTTTATGGCGCTTAATGCAATCGCAGAGGGCTCAAGCCTGATGGTCGAGACGATTTTTGAAAACCGTTTTATGCATGTTCAGGAGCTTCTGCGACTCGGTGCCCAGATTCGGATTGACGGGCATACGGCAATGGTGCAGGGCGTTACGCAGCTCACGGGCGCAACAGTTATGGCCACCGACCTGCGGGCCTCCGCAGGGCTGGTAATTGCTGGGCTTGTGGCCGATGGCGAGACGCTGATCGATCGCATCTACCATCTGGATAGAGGCTACGAGCAGATGGAGAAAAAGCTCTCGGCTCTCGGGGCCCATGTGGTACGGCAGAATTCTTCGGCACGAGCGGTCACATGAGCACGGTACTCACCCTGGCGCTGTCCAAAGGCAGGATCTTCGATGAGGCCATGCCTTTACTTTCTGCGATGGGCATCATTGCCCAGGAGCATGCGGAGAGCTCTCGCAAGCTTATCGTTCAGACCAACCGAGAAGACCTTCGCCTGCTCTTGGTGCGGGCCAGCGATGTGCCCACTTATGTGCGATATGGTGGGGCCGACCTGGGGATTGTCGGCTCTGACATGCTGCTCGAGTCTGGCACGGACGGCCTTTATCAGCCCGTCGACCTGGGGCTTGGCCGCTGCCGAATGAGCCTTGCAGGGCCCGAGGGTTTTGACCTTACCGGCCGCCTGCGCTCTGGGGGGCGTCTTCGTGTGGCCACCAAGTACACCACAGTGGCGCGTAAGTATTTTGCCGAGAAGGGCGTTTATGCCGATCTCATTAAGCTCTATGGGTCTATGGAGCTTGCCCCCATAACCGGCTTGGCCGATGTCATCGTTGACCTTGTCTCTACCGGCGCAACGCTTAAGGCCAATGGCCTGAAAGAGCTGGAGGTAATCTGTGAGGTCTCTTCTCGGCTGGTGGTCAATCAGGCCTCGTTAAAGCTGCACCAGGATAAGATCGGTCCTTTAATTCACGATTTCTCTCAGATTATTTCTGCGCCAACTTTTACTAATCGGTCATGAGTCTCTCTCTGCCAACCTCCGCCTCTGAAGCATTTCGCGCCAGCGACATTCTTTTGCTGGATAGCAGGCAGCCCGATTTCCAGTCCCGCCTCATAGACCGGCTTGCCTTCGATGCGGCCCAGGACGAGTCTATTCAGTCGCGGGTGCGGTCGATTATTGCCGATGTCCGCGCCCGCGGTGATGCGGCTTTGCTCGAGTATACGGCCCGGTTTGATGGGCTAAGCCATGGTGCTGCAAGCGCACTCGAGGTCTCTGCCGCCGAGCTGCAGGCCGCCTTCGGTAGCCTGGAGCCAGCGCCCCGGCAGGCCTTGCAGGCAGCGGCCGACCGAATTCGCAGGTTTCACGAGGCCCAGGTTCAGGCATCCTGGGCAATAACCGACAGCCATGGCTCGGTGCTGGGTCAGCGGGTATCTGCCCTCGACCGCGTGGGCATCTATGTGCCAGGCGGTAAGGCCGCCTATCCCTCCTCGGTGCTGATGAATGCGCTACCAGCCAAGGTTGCCGGTGTCTCCGAGGTCGTGATGGTGGTGCCTACCCCACAGGGCGAGCGCAATCCTCTGGTCCTAGCGGCGGCGTATCTCGCGGGGGCGGACCGTGTCTTTACGGTGGGCGGGGCGCAGGCGGTTGCCGCCTTGGCCTACGGCACGGCAACCATTCCCCCAGTCGACAAGATTGTTGGCCCCGGCAATGCCTATGTGGCAGAGGCCAAGCGGCAGGTATTTGGCCGCGTGGGAATCGACATGATTGCCGGGCCCTCGGAGATTCTGGTGATATCCGATGGCAAGACACCGGCTGACTGGATTGCAATGGACTTATTTTCCCAGGCCGAGCATGACGAGATGGCCCAGTCGATCCTGCTTACTCCCGATGGCAGCCATATCGCAGCGGTCTGTGAGGCAATCGATAGGCTGCTGCCGTCGATGCCGCGTAGAGAGGTTATTGCCGCGTCTCTGCGTCAGCGAGGGGTGTTTGTGCTGGTACAAAGTCTTGAGGAGGCCTGCGAGATTGCCTCGAGTATTGCGCCAGAGCACCTTGAGGTCTCGACAGACAACCCCGAACACTGGGCCGAGCAGATCCGCCATGCTGGCGCGATCTTTATGGGTCGGTATGCCTCGGAGTCGCTGGGCGATTATTGCGCGGGCCCTAACCATGTGCTGCCCACCATGCGTACCGCCCGGTTTTCCTCGCCTCTGGGGGTCTACGACTTTCAGAAGCGCACCAGCCTTATCAATATTTCTGCCGAGACGGCCCAGGTGCTTGGCCCGGTGGCGGCCGAATTAGCCTGGGGAGAAAACCTTCCGGCCCATGCCCGGGCAGCGGAGCTACGGCTTACCGAGATTCCTCCCGCGCGGCGATAACTAGCCCGCAGTGCCCCCCACGGTAAGCCCCTCGAGGCGTAGCGTGGGCTGACCCACACCTACAGGCACGCTCTGTCCTTCCTTTCCGCAGGTGCCCACGCCCGAGTCGAGTGCGAGGTCGTTGCCGATGCGGGTAACGCGGGTGAGGGCATCTGGCCCATTGCCAATGATGGTTGCCCCTTTGACAGGATGCTGAATTTTGCCGTTTTCCACCCAGTAGGCCTCTGAGGCGGTGAAGACAAACTTGCCACTGGTGATGTCGACCTGACCTCCGCCAAAGTTCACGGCGTACAGGCCTCGGTCGAGAGAGGCGACGATCTCCTGAGGGTCTTCATGGCCTGCAAGCATGAAGGTATTGGTCATGCGGGGCATGGGCAGGTGCGCGTAAGACTCGCGGCGCCCATTGCCCGTGACCGGCACACGCATGAGCCGGGCATTGAGGCTGTCTTGCAGATAGCCTTTGAGTACCCCGTCTTCGATAAGCACCGTGCGCTGCGTAGGGTTGGCCTCGTCATCGATATTGAGTGAGCCGCGCCGATCGGGAATACTGCCATCGTCGATCACGGTTACGCCTTTGGCGGCAACGCGCTCTCCGATGCGGCCACTAAAGGCGGAAGACCCTTTTCGGTTGAAGTCACCCTCCAGACCATGCCCAACTGCCTCGTGCAGTAAAACGCCAGGCCAACCGGGGCCAAGCACCACAGGCATTACGCCTGCGGGGGCAGCCTGCGCCTGAAGGTTGATCACTGCCTGCCGCACTGCTTCATGGCTGTATCGCCGCAGCATCTCAGGCGTAAACGTCAGTAGGCTGGTACGGCCCCCGCCTCCGCTGCTGCCCTGTTCGCGCCGGCCCTTTTCTTCGGCGATCACGCTGACGGAGAGCCGCACCAGGGGACGGATGTCAGCAGCAATTCTGCCGTCGGTGCGGGCAATCAGTACCACCTCGTACTCGCCGGCCAGCGAGGCCATGACCTGAATCACCCGTGGGTCTTGGCTTCGGGCCAGCCGATCGACCTCGTGCAACAGGGCTACCTTGTCCTGCGCGGAGAGCGCCGCGAGGGGGTCGTTGGGCAGATAGAGGGGTTCACGGGGGGAGGCATAGACATGGCGATCGCGAAGGATTCTTTGTTTTAATGCCGCCGTTTTTACCGTTCCTGAACCGCCGGCGCGGGCAATCGCCCGCGAGGTATGCGCAGCCTCAAGCAGGGCCTGGGGGCTTAGGGTGTCGCTGTAGGCGAAGGCGGTTTTTTCTCCAGAGACCGCCCGTACGCCCACGCCCTGATCGATGGAAAAGCTGCCCGACTTTACGATTCCTTCATCAAGGCTCCAGGCTTCTGACCGGCTGTACTGAAAATACAGGTCGGCATAGTCGATCCGGTGGGCATGGATCTCGGCAATTGCGTCGAGCAGGTGGGCCTCGGTTAGCCCGTGAGGGGCAAGCAGAAGGGAGTGGGCGGTAGCCAGTGCGGCAACGGCGGAGTCAGAGGGTGTCATAGTGGAAGTTTAGTGGTCGGGCAGTTAGTTTGAGAGCTTAGCCGTGTTAAGAGTTGGGGAGTGATCGTCGGTGGCTCAGTGCAGGCAAGTTTAGGCGAACTTGGGCTGTCTGGGCTGGATCGAGGTCGGCGATGGCAAGCCCCTCGCCGCTTGCCACCTGGCTCACCACACGACCCCAGGGGTCAATGACCATGCTCTGGCCCCAGGTCTGGCGGCCGTTGGCGTGCTGCCCGCCCTGCGCGCTGGCAAGCAGCCAGCACTGGTTTTCAATGGCCCGACTGCGCAACAGGATTTCCCAGTGGGCCTGGCCGGTGGTCCAGGTGAAGGCCGCAGGCATGAGAATAAGATCAAGTGGCTGGGGATGGGCCATGGCCCGATACAACTCAGGGAACCGAATGTCGTAGCAGACCGACAGGCCGGTATGGCCAGCCGGCGTCTGGCAGGCCACCGGCCGGTGACCCGCCGCAATGGTGCGCGACTCGTCGTAGCGCTCATTGCCGTTATCAAAGGCAAAGAGATGCAGCTTGTCATAGCAGGCCACCTGCCTGCCCTGCGGGTCATAGACCAAGAGGCTATTGCGAATCCGGGGCGGGTGGTCTGACTGCAAGGGAATGGTGCCTGCCGCAATCCAGATGCCGAGGTCTTGGGCAAGACTGGCCATCCGAACCTGTATGGGGCTTTCGGGACCCAGCCCTTGTGGCTCGGCAATGGCGCACTTATCGGTGTCTTTTTCGCCCATCAGGCAGAAGTATTCCGGCAGCAGAGCAAGCTGAGCCCCCTGGCTATGGGCCTCGCGCAGCCAGTGCTCTGCGGTGGCGAGGTTCTCTTGCAGGCGTGTGCCTGAGACCATTTGGACGGCAGCGATGCGTATCGGATTGGGGGTGGGCATAGTGGGCTACGGCTCCTTGGCTTCGCGGGTCACGGTGCGGCGGGGCAGGGCCTGCACCTGCGGGTCATCCCAGCGGCCGGTAATTTGGTATTCGTAGGCCAGAGCCTGCCGCAGCGGGTCACGCAGAAGGTACTGGGCAATGAAACTGCCCAGCCCCACTGCGGGATTGACAATCGCGTATCCGAGTGAGGCGAGGCCAGCATTGAATTCTGGCAGAACCAAGACTCGAAGGTCTTGTGTCTCGTTGAGCAGGTTGGCCTGCCCTTCCAGAAGCACAGAGGCCTGAATGCCAACGATGCGCAGGTTTTCGGTTCGTGCCTGGCCATTTGCGAACTGCACAGAGCCCCGCAGCCGTTCGTAGATAAAGCCTTCGGAGAAGATGTCGCGGAAGTCGAGCGTGATGCGCTTGGGCAGGGACTGCAGATTCACCACACTGATGAGCTTGGCAAGGCCAGCATCGGCCTTCAGAAACTGGCCCGCCTGCATGTCGAGCGCAAGCGACCCCTCCATCGTGGCGAGTTGAAAGTCGGTGGGGGCTCCGGCCCATCGGATCTGGCCGGTGAGGCTGCCTGGGGTGGCCCGGATGATTCCGGGGTACCCCATACGGCCTAGAAGGTTTCCACCGTCGCGCACCTGCAGGCTGAGGTCGATCTGCGTGCGAGAACCCACCGGCTGCGAATCCTGCACGGACTGCCCCTGCATGGACTGCAGCGCAGACCACTGCCCCTTACCGGTTAATCGACCGTAGGCATTCTCAATGGTCAGGCCACGAATATCCCATCGTGCCTGTTCGGCAGCGGGCGAGGCATCTAACACCAGCCTTCCGAACTGCTTGCTGCCACGGCGGAAGTCTTCGGCGACGAGATCGATAGTGGGCCAGCGACGGGACTCGGAAAGGGACGTAAGTGGCCGGGCTGCAAGGGATCCGTTGGGATCCTGAACGAGGCTGCCTCGGGCAGGCTGCTCCGAAGTCTGCCCTGGTGGAAGCCAGAGCCGCTCCAGCCGGGCGACCAGCGTTCCTGAGGAGGTGGGGGGCTCGCCGGACTCTGCCTGCTGTTTGGGGGCCCAGGCGAGCTGTCCGTTGACCTGGGCTGACTGTAGGTCGATTCGCCAGACACCTGACTGGTTAATGGCCTGCGCCTTTACCCCCGTGATCCTCTGCTCACCGAGAGCGACCTGCTGGGCGTCGATTTCGATTCGGGATAGCGCTGGGGCCGTGGCCTGTTGTCCAGCCAAAGGGCTTACGGCCTCTGCCTGGCGGCTGGCGCCAGGACCTTCCCTTTTGCTGCCGGCCAGGCGGTATTCAAACGCCTGAAGCCAAGACGACAGGTCGAGACTTTCGGTCTGCAGGGAGACGACAATGCCCGACCGACCGGGGCCTGGTGCCGTCTGGGGAACTGGCAGGCCGATTCCGACCCGCCCAGAGATTGTTGATGTCCCTCCCGATAGCGGCCCCGAGCGCCGAATGTCTGCCGACAACTGGTGCGAAACGGATGCAACCTTCCAGGTCTGTTGCCTCTGGGCCTGACCCTGGGTGGTGATCCCCGACTTCTGCGCGAGGCTGAACTGCAGTCCCCAGTCTTCATCGCTACGTTTGCGTGCCGGCACGGGCAGGCGAATGGCCAGGCCGCGCAGGCTGGACTGACCGGCCATCTGTATGCCTGCCGGACCAAGGTCGATCAGGAGGCTGTAGGGGGCCTTTCCGATGAAAACCCCTGCGCCCAGCGGCAACCCTGCGGACTCGCGTAGCCAGGACTCGAGCGAGGCAGCCGCTAGTTCGCCCTTCACTACCAGCTGGCTGGTGCTGGAACCCCTGGTTTTCGATGCAGCGGTTGCAGTAAAGGGCCCACCGAGGGCTCTGCCAGAGACGGCTAGGCTTGTCAGACCATTTTCGTTAAACCCCAGGCTGCCGCGGACCACGGACATCTCGGGAATGTCGGGATCCAGAACAATACGATTGTCCTTAAACGACAACTGGCCCTGTACCTGAGATGCCTCGGTGTTGTTGAGGTCGATGGCAAGCGACAGGCCGAGCTGGGCCTGTCCACTGGCCAGGCTGCCGACGAGTGCCTGGTCGAGCCAGTCGCGCACTGGGGAGCGGTTGGCCGTATCGACCATCGCTGCAAGGCTGCCCGAGATTTCACCGTTGATAGTGAGAATAGGGTTTGCCGCGGTAAGGTCTGCAATCTCTGCAACCACCTGAGTGACTGGGGCCGATCCGATGAGGGCCTGCCGGCTCTCGATGCGAAGCCCTTGTCGCACAAAGGCAAGGTCGATAAAGGCGCCGGTGATCCTCGGCCACTCGGGACTGAAGGCAAGCACCTGATCCTCTAGCCTGAGCCGCACATCGAAATCGCCCGTGCCTTGTTGCTTAAAGGGAAACTCGGCAAGCGGCCCTGATATCTGAAAACTACCACTGACAGGCCGGCCGTTCTGAATGGCTCGCACCAGCCATGCCCGGGTATCTGGACCCATAGAAAGCGGCAGAAGCCCCTTGAGCTCGGTGGGAACAAGCCCGCCAATGCTGCCGGAGGCCTCGAGACTGCCAAGCCCTTCTCCCGTGTACAGATAGCGACCCTGCGACCGGAGCTTGAGTTCGCCTTGGCGGACAAGAAGCCTATCGACAAGCAGGGTGGCACTGATCTTGGCGTTATCGGCACCGGCCTTCAGGCTGGCGATCAGATCCTGGGCAGAGAACTCAAACTGACCCGAGAGCTCATCGAGCCGGATCTCTGCCTTCGGAAGGTGCCCGGGGATGCGGAGGGTGAGATCCTGGCTGGACAGGGAAAGACTGCCTTGCCGTGGTGACAACAGCAGCCGTCCACTGAGGCCCTGGACACGCGGCGCGTTCTGCGCCCGGGTTCCGAAGGCCGCTCCTAGCCCGGAGAAACTGGTATCGAGCCGAAGCTGCTCGAGTAGCTGCTCTGCCGTAAGGTCGGGTACTTCCTCGATGGCACCCCGCCAGTCAAGGCGCACCGCGCCAAGCTGTCCTTCAAGCTGCGGCATCTGGATTGTTCTACCAACCAGCGCCGAGACCTCGGCAGCATCCATGACTGCGGTCTGCAGGGAGAGCCCGTCGTCAGAGAGCTGCAGCCGTAGGTCGTTTAAGAGCAGGCGGCCTGATGCAGCCGAAGACTTGGTGGCATCTACCCAGGAGAGGTCTGCCCGATGGATGGTCCAAGGCCCCTGCAAGGAGAGGGCGCGCAGAAGGGGCCTGGGATCCTCAGGTCTGGCATCGGAGGGCGAGGCTTCCGGGGCCACGGCACCGGAAGGACTCTGGTCTGCGGAAGTCTGCCCGGCTCGCCCGAGTGGAAAGCCTGCGAGCCGCCACGATCCCTGTGGGTCTTTATCGGCAAACACCTGAAGTCTGGAGACCTTGAGCTCTGAGAAGATCGGCATGCCATAAACAGCAGAAAGCAGGCTTCGCAGGCCGAAGTCTGCAGACACCGACTCGGCTACTAACAGGTCATTGGGGGAGGCCTCGGAGCGGATTCGAATCTCGCCGATGGCGAGCCGCGGCGCTAGCCAGGAACTCCACTCGGTGTGGGCATTTTGCACCGTAATCGAGATATCGGATTCGCCAAGGTATTGGTCGAGAGTCTGCTCTAGGCGAGCAGGATCGTTGAGAAGGCTAGCAAGACTGGGCCAGAGCCAGTACCGAACGCTGAGTGCTGAGGCCACGAGGATGAGCAACAGGCCAGCCAAGGCCAGTACGAACCAGAGTGCGAGGCTGCCAAACGGCATCCCCGAGGCGCCTTTATTTCCTGCCTCAGGGATGCAACCCGCTTGCTGTGGTTTTGCAGAAGGATTTGGCATTATCGAAATTTTTGCATACCTAAAGAGGCTAAGGCAGAGGCGACGACTATGGAATGTCTTGATCAGATCTTAAACCCGGAGGACAGGCAGGGCTACACGCGGGTAGGGGAGCATTCTGCGTTTGCACGGCGCTGCCTGCCTCTGGTCATTGCGCGGGGGCAGCTTTTGTCGCTCGCGCAGCCAATAGATGGGCCCCTGCTGCTTTCCCACCTGGCCCGTGGCTGGCCGGAACTCTCAGTTTGTTACACGGGACTTACCTGCGTGCTTTCGGAGGACAGGGCCGCTACCGCATTACGACAGTTTCGAAATAGCGCCCTACTGGCGATCATGGGCAGAGACCTTTGCGGCCAGGCCGATCTCTCCGAGAACCTGGAGAGCATCACGATATTGGCCGAGATCTGCCTGCACCTTGCCTACCGGGCGGTGGGGTATCAGATGACGCAGCGTCATGGACTGCCCCGCCGGCCCGATGGTAGGCCCGTGGATCTGCTGGTTGTGGGCATGGGCAAACTCGGTGGCGGTGAACTCAATGCCTCCTCGGATATCGATCTGATCTATGTGATTGCAGAGGAGGGCCAGACCGATGGCGTGGACGGCAAGGGAATACTGGACCTGCCCACTTTCTTTACCCGGCTTGGCCGGAAACTCGCGCTGTTGCTTGGCGACGTGACCGCCGATGGAATTGTCTTTCGGGTTGACCTGCGCCTGCGGCCAAACGGAGACTCGGGCCCCCTAGTTTCCACCTTTGCCATGCTGGAAGACTATCTGATGGTGCAGGGCCGGGAATGGGAGCGGTATGCCTGGGTGAAGGCGCGCGTGGTGAGCCCAGCCTTTTTTTCCGAGCCCGCGGTTTTTGCCCAGGACCTGCAGAGCCTGGAGGATATTCGCAGGCCCTTTGTATTTCGTCGATACCTTGACTTCAACGCCCTTGCGGCTTTACGAGACCTGCATCAGCAGATCCGGGAAGAGGCCGAGCGGCGAACCTTAAAGCGAGAGTCGCGTCTGGCCGGTGAGTTTGATCCGGTGGATCTGAAGCTCGGGCCGGGAGGAATTCGGGAAGTGGAGTTCATTGCCCAGTTGTTTCAGTTGGTGCGTGGCGGACGCAATGCTACTTTGCAGGCGCGGGGGACACGGGAGATTCTCCGGGTTCTGGGTGATCAGGGGCGACTGTCGGCGCAAGAGGTGGAGACGCTTTTTGGCGCCTATCGTTTCTGGCGACTGCTTGAGCACCGGTTACAGTATGTCGAAGATGCCCAGACCCATGTGCTTGGCGGTGCCCAGGCCGAGGTCAATCACGCCGCCCAGTCTATGGGGCTGGCCAATGGGGCTGCCTTGCATCAAGAGATTGCCCATCATCGGGAGCAGGTGAAACACCTCTTTGAGCGCCTGTTTCGCAAGGAGGTCTCTGATGCCAATGCCTCTGCAGAGGCAACCGGACAGACCGCTCGCGCCACGGATCGGGAGAGCCGGCTTGCCCGGATCGCCCGCCAGATTGACCAGTTGGCCCTTGCGAGCGAGACCCCCGATGCACTGCGTGTCGGGCTGCAGGGCCTAATTGATGCGATTCAGAAACGCACCGCCTACCTGGCGCTTTTTGATGAATACCCAGATGCCCTGTCTCGGGTGGCTCGCGTGATTGCGGCGTCGTCCTGGGCGGCGGAATATCTGCGCCGGCATCCGATAGTGCTCGATGAGCTCTTGGATACCCGAACCTTGTTTGATCCGCCGCAGTTTGATGTATTTGACCGAGCCCTTGCCCAGCAGCTGGAACAGACTCTGGTTCAGGGGCAGCCCGATGTGGAGCGGCAGATGGATATTCTGCGCGAAGCCCACCATGCCCAGCTCTTTCGGCTTTTGGTGCAAGACCTCGACGGACTCTGGCCGCTTGAGAATCTGTCGGACCAGCTTTCGGCCTTGGCTGACATCATGATTAGCGCAACCCTGCGATCGGCCTGGGCCGCAAGCCCCCGGCGCCACTGCGATAGCCCTCGGTTTGCCGTGGTGGCCTACGGAAAGCTCGGTGGCAAGGAGCTTGGCTATGCCTCCGACCTTGACCTGATATTTCTGCATAACGATCCCCACGAACAGGCCCCGGAGAACTATGCCCGGCTGGCTCAGCGCTTGAATGTCTGGCTTACCACCACCACCGCTGCGGGCAGCCTGTTTGAAATTGACCTGCGGCTGCGCCCGAATGGCAACGCTGGCCTACTGGTGAGTGACTTCGACGGGTTCATGGCCTATCAGATGGAGAAGGCATGGGTCTGGGAGCATCAGGCGCTTACCAGGGCCCGATTTTGTGCCGGTGATGTGCGGATCGGCCAGGCCTTTGAGCAGGGGCGCATCGCAATCCTGCGCATGCGGCGCGACCCCTGTGCCTTGCTCGAAGAGATTCTGGCGATGCGTCAAAAGATGCATGAGGGACATCCCAATGCCAGCGGTCTTTTTGACCTCAAGCACGACGCAGGGGGCATGGTCGATATCGAGTTCATGGTGCAGGCCTTGGTTCTGCGGCATAGCGCTGACCACCCGCAGCTCACGGCCAATCTGGGCAATATCGCCTTGTTGCATATCAGTGCGCAACTTGGGCTGATTGCGACAGATCTTGCCCAGGCTGTGGCTGATGGCTACCGAGAGTTTCGGCGTCAGCAGCATCGCCTGCGGCTGGCCGGGGCAGCCTCAGCCAGGCTAGACCTGCAGGCACTCGCACCGCACCGGCAGGCGGTGGAGGCCCTCTGGGCCCAGGTTTTTTCCGATGCCCCATCGGTTGTGCGGCCGCTTACCGAGATTCATGACCGGCCGCAGTCGATCTAGGCGGCTGCGAGCAGGTAGAGGGAAATGTAGAAGCCGCCCGAAACAACCAGGGCCAGTACGGTGCTCTTCCACCGAAACCAGACAACCAGGGCAAGGGCCACCGCCCAGAGCCTAAGGTTGGTAAGCGAAACCGCCAGCCCGCCGGCGTCGTTGAGCAGACTATCGGGCATCAGAATCGCGGTGAGTCCCGCCATGGGCGCATACCGCAGGGCTGCGGTAATCCGTGGTGGTAGCTGCCAGCGGGTCGGGAGCAAAAGCGGAATGCCTCGGCTGGCGATTGTGGTGATGGCCAGGCCAATGACCGTGACCCATATGGCGAACTCAGTCATTGCGACTGAGCCAGAGGGCCACCGCAACGCCCGCAACCACTGCGGCCAGAAGCCCAAGGTTAAGGGGCAGAGGCTTGAGTGCGACCGAGACGGCAGCAGCAGTGGCCACACAGCCCCAGGCCGGCCTGCCCTGAAGCATCGGTAGCAGCAGAGTGAGCAGGGCCAGTGAGGCAAGAAACCCCAGCCCCGCATCCTGGGGCAAGAAGCCACCGAGAAAGATTCCGACCATTGAGTAGGCCTGCCAGCAGACCCATCCCATAGCGGCTGACATGCGGAAGTACTGCAAGAAAAGACGTCGCCGGGCTGCGGAGTTGCTTCCGTCGGGGAACCGCAGGGAGATGGCTACCACCTGCGCGTCTGTGGACACCGTGCCATACAGGGCCCGCTTGGCCGGGGGCATATGGCGAAACCAGGGGCGCATGGCCAGCGAATAGATAAAGAACCGCAGGTTCACGATCAGCGCACTGATCCAGATGATGGGCAGAGCAGCGCCCGAGGCGATCAAGGGCAGGGCCGCCAACTGGGCGGAGCCGGCATAGACCAGCAGGCTCATGCCGACGGCCTGCCAGGGCGTGAGCCCGGCCTTAACCATGGCCATTCCCGTGACCACGCCCGAGATGCCTATGGCGATCATGGACGGGCTCAGGTCATTCCAGGCCTGCCGGACAGGGCCATTGCGTGAGCGGCGACGGAGGGAAATGCCGGGCATGCCGAAGCTTCGTTAGAATGTGGTAACTAGATGGCTGGGGAAATGTTCTGGTGTATCGATGGGCATGATGCCTTTTTCCTGGCCCTGTGAGAAATGAGACCCCAAGGAGACCCTGGCATGTCAATGGCCGACCGCGATGGATGGATCTGGATGGATGGAGAGCTGGTGCCCTGGCGGGACGCTAAGATCCATGTCCTCACCCACTCGCTGCACTATGGAATGGCCGTATTCGAGGGGGTGCGTTGCTATGAAACCCAGACCGGCAGCGCGATCTTCCGGCTCCAGGACCACACCCAGCGTCTGCTGAACTCGGCAAAGATCTTTCAGATGAAGATCCCGTATGAGGCAGCGGTGTTAGAGGCCGCCCAAAAGGAAGTCGTGCGGCGTAACGATCTTAAGTCGTGCTACCTGCGGCCTATTGCCTGGATCGGCTCAGAAAAAATGGGCATCTCGGCGGTGGGCAACACTATTCATGTGTCGGTGGTTGCCTGGCCCTGGGGTGCCTACCTGGGCGAAGACGGGCTCGCCAAGGGTATTCGGGTCAAGACCTCGTCCTTTTCAAGGCACCATGTCAATGTCTCTCTGGTGCGCGCCAAGGCCTCGGGCTATTACATTAATTCGATTCTGGCCCACCAGGAGGTGGCCGCCAACGGTTACGACGAGGCCCTGCTGCTTGATACCGATGGCTATGCCTCTGAGGGGGCGGGGGAAAACCTGTTTATCGTGAAAGCGGGCAAGGTCTACACGCCTGATCTCGCCTCGTGTCTCGACGGCATTACCCGCAGCACGGCAATAACGCTTGCCCAAGACCTTGGCCTTTCGGTCATCGAAAAGCGCATCACCCGTGATGAGATCTACTGCGCTGATGAGGCCTTCTTTACCGGCACGGCTGCCGAGGTAACCCCGATTCGGGAGCTCGATGATCGTGTTATTGGCCAGGGCCGTCGGGGCCCGGTAACGGAGAAGATTCAAGGCCTGTTTTTCGATGTGGTGGCCGGCCGTGCCCAGAAATATTCGGGCTGGCTAAGCCGAGTCTAAGGGTTCGTGCAATGACACGATCTGGTGCCGATTTGGGCCCGGAGGCTGTGGTGGAGCTCACTGCGGCCGACCTGCCAGCCTACTGCCCCAATCCGCAGATGCCCTTGTGGAGCAGCCACCCCAGGGTGTTTCTTGACCTGTCAGAGGGCCAGGCCCGCTGCCCTTACTGCGGAACCGTGTATCAGCTCGCGGCGGGGCATCAGCCCAGCAGTTCGCATTAAGTGCTGTACTGAGGGTCGCACTACGCGTTAAGCGTCGCACGCACCGAGGCAGGATCCTGCTCGTAACACTCTGTTGGCTGGCCTCTGCCAAGCGACGCAGCGACCTTCAATGCGGCAAAGCGCATGGTGGTCTTATAAGGGCGCTTACTCGGCGACAAAGCTGCCCGATTTCCCGCCATGCTTTTCTTCGAGCCGTACCTCGGAAATCACCATGTCCTTCTGCACGGCCTTGACCATATCGTAGATGGTGAGCAGGCCAATCTGCACCCCTGTGAGGGCCTCCATTTCGACGCCGGTCTTGCCCGTTGTGGCTGCCTGCACCCTGCACCAGATGCCCGGGGGATCTGCCTGCAGCGTAAATGCAACCGAAAGATGGCTAAGCGGCAGCGGGTGGCATAAGGGAATGAGGGTACTGGTGCGCTTTGCCGCCTGAATGGCAGCAATGCGGGCAACGCCAAGCACATCGCCTTTTTCTGCCGATCCCTGCCGAACCAAGTCGAGTACATCGGGTCTCATGCTAATGAACCCCCGAGCAACTGCCAGTCGGGCCGTTTCGGGCTTCTCAGAGATATCCACCATATGGGCTTGGCCCGAGGCGTCAAAATGGGTCAGACCAGTCATGGTTCTATCATAGCCCGCATGAGAGTACTTCTTTTCCGTTTAGGGGCGGTCTTCAGTCTGTTGGTTCTCGTTAGCGCCTGGTTGGAGTCGCCAAGGGCAAGCGGGGTGGGCCCGGCCCCTGGGCCAGCCGCCTCGCCCGCTCCTCTGCCCGCCCTGGGGGAGACGTCCACAGATGTTCTGTCCGGTGCCGCCGAGCGCCGACTCGGGCGGTCTATTTTTGAGCAGCTGCTCAGGGCGCGGGTGGTGCACGATGACCCTGAGGCCCAGGACTATCTCCAGGTGCAGGCCTCCCGGCTATTGTCTGCAGCGCTTGCGCGCAGCGAACTCGGCGCAGAGGCCGGACTGCTTCCCGAAGACTTTCGGTTTTTTCTCGTAAAGGACCCGAGTATTAATGCCTTTGCCCTGCCGGGGGGGTATATCGGGGTGCACACCGGCCTAGTGGTTCAGTCGGCGCGTGAGTCTGAGCTGATGTCGGTGCTCGCCCACGAGATCGGGCATGTCACGCAGCGCCATATTGCCCGGCTGTTTGGTCAGCAGCGTCAGTCGTCCGGGGTGATGATTGCTGCCGCCCTCTTAGCCGCAATTGCCGCGGCCAGCAGCCCGGACGCGGCTATGGGCATTGTCTCACTGGGGCAGACGGTGGCGGTGCGAGAACAGCTCGCGTTTTCGCGGGATGCCGAGCGCGAGGCGGATCGTATTGGCCTGCTTCTGCTTGAAGAGTCTGGCTTTGCGCCCGAGGCTATGGCCGAGCTTTTTCAGAAGCTGTCTCAGGCGGGAAGGTATTACGAGTCTGCAGCGCCATCCTGGCTGCGAAGCCACCCCCTAACCTTAGAGCGAATCGCGGACGTACAGGCCCGCCTGCAGGCCCGGGCAGCCCCCTTCAGACCGCAAGGGCCTGAGGCTTCTGGCAGCCTGGAGTTCGCATGGATTCGGCAGCGGCTTGCGGCAACCGCAGACCAGTCCGTCAATGGCCTTGCCCGATCGGCAACACTGCTTGCTACCCAGCGTGCGGACCCAGTGTTTGCTGCTGCAGCAGATCAGGCAAGACTCGCCTATGGCCAGGCCTGGGTTGCGCTTGGGCAGGGCGATAGCGCTGCCGCTCGGGCGTTTATTGATCAATCGATGAACGCTGCGGCCCAGGCAGATAATGCCGCGCGCAGGAAGGGCGATACAGATGCTGGTCCGGGAATCATAACGCTGGCCCAGCCTTTCTGGGCCTTGGCCAAGGCACGCGCCTGGCAGCAGTCCGGTCAGCCGGCCAATGCCCTCACCGAGGTAGAGGCGGCATTGCTTGCCAGCCCGCAGTCTATTGCCACTCGGGCACTGGTGCGGGTGGCGATTACCGTGGAGCTAGACCTTGGTCGCGCACAGCCTGCCCTCACCCGTGCCCGTTGGTTATCTACCCACTGGCCCCATGATGCGGAGGCATGGCGGCTGCATGCCCAGGCAGCTGCAGCGGCCAGTCGCCTAACCGAGGCGCATGCAGCCCAGGCTGAACGTTATGTGCTGCAGGGGGGCCTGGCTGCTGCCTTAGAGCAGCTTGCTCTGGCGCGAAAGGCCGCAGGCACCGCCTCTGGATCTGGAGACCAGTTTATGTCTTTGTCTCGGATCGATGCCCGAATTGGGCAGCTTCGCCAAGAGATGCTGCGGCTAAAAGAAGAGGGTCGCCAGCCCTAAAAAAATAAAGAACCCCATCGAGTCGGTGCTAAAGGTAAGAAGTACCGAGGCCCCGAGCGCCGGGTCGCGCCCCAGCTTTTGCAGCAGCATGGGCACAAAGATGGCAATCAGGGCGGCAATCAGGAGGTTGAGCATAATCGCCAGCATCATGGTGAGCCCCAGTAGCATTCCCTGATCCGACCCCGAGTAGAGCCACCAGGCGAATAGCCCGGCCACAAGCCCCCAGACCAGGCCGTTGAGTGCGGCGATCGAGAGCTCTTTGGCAAAGAGCCGAGAGAGATTACTTGCTGTCACCTGTCCAAGCGCCATGGAGCGAATAAAGATGGTCATGGTCTGGTTACCAGTGTTCCCAGCAATGCCCGCCACAATCGGCATGAGCGCGGCAAGGGCCACCACCTTTTCAATCGTGCCCTCGAAGGCGCCGATCACGCGCGAGGCAAAAAACGCGGTGCAGAGGTTTAAGGCGAGCCAGAGCCAGCGGTTGCGGGCCGAGGCCCAGATGGAGGCAAACAGGTCTTCCTCTTCGCGCAGGCCTGCCTGGGCAAGCACGTCAGAGTCGCCTTCCTCGCGAATCACATCGACTACCTCAGAGACCGTCAGGCGGCCAATGAGCTTGCCATGTTCATCAACAACCGGTGCCGATACCAGGTCGTAGCGCTGAAACGCCTGGGCGGCCCCAAAGGCATCGTCGCGGGCATTGAGTGAGAGAAGGTCATGCCGCATAACCTCGGCCACCAGGGTCTCTGGCTCGTTGAGCAGTAGCTGATCGATCGATAAGGCTCCCCGAAGATGCTCCTTTCGGTCGACGACAAAGACCTGGTCCGTATGGGCCGGCAGCGCCTCAAACCGCCGCAGGTAGCGCAAGACAACCTCAAGCGTGACATCGTCCCGAATCGTGACCATCTCGAAGTCCATACGGGCTCCGACGCTGTCCTCGGGATACGACATTGCCGCCCGCAGCTGCTCCCGCTCCTCAATGGTCAGTCCCTGGCGCACGCGTTCGACGACATCAAACGGGAGTTCCTCGGCCATGGCTGCCAGGTCGTCGGTATCCAGAGACTGGGCCATCTGAATCAGGGCGCTGCGGGACATCATCTCGATGATCGGGGCCCGCACGGCGGGGCTGAGTTCGACCAGGACCGGGCCGTGACGATTCTCATGCACCAGGGGCCAGAGCAGCTCGCGTTGCTCCCGCGGAAGAGCCTCAAGCACATAGGCGATATCGGCTGCATGCAGGGGCGCGATGCGGGCCGCCAGGGTGTTTCGCTGCTGCTTGGCGACCAACTGCTCGACTAAGGCCTGGCGCTCCGGCTCGGTGGGATGCTGCTCGCGATGGACCAGCTCGGCCTCGACCTTTAGCCGGGCCAGCAGGTCTTGAATTTCCGCCAAGGCCCGGTGGGCCGCCTCGGGCTCGCGGGGTAGGGCAGTGTTCATGCGTCAGACTCCAGCGCGGCCACTAGGGCCTCGCGCACCGGCTCAGTATCCGGGCGCTGTCCTGTCCACAGAAAAAAGCTTTCGGCGGCCTGCTCCACCAGCATTCCCAGGCCGTCGGCACAAAGCGGGGCGCCAGCCGCCCGGGCCTGGCCGAGGAATACCTCGGCCTTAGGGCCATACATCAGGTCAAGGACCAGTTGCGCGCTTGTGAAGATACGGGGATGCACTGCAAGGCTGGCACCTTCGAGGCTCGCGGCAGTGGCGTTGATCACCAGACTGGGCCAGGGGCTGCCGTCCGGTAGGGTTTCGGCCTGCAGGGCATCAAGGCCCAACGGAATGAGAGGCGCAGACAGGGAGTGGTTCATTTGCTCGGCTAGGGCGATGGCCTTTTCAACCGACCGGTTGGCCAGCACGATTCGCTGCAGACCGGCGTCGCGAAACGGGCTGATCAGACCCCGGGTGGCCCCGCCAGCGCCAATAATGAGCACCTCGTTGCCGTTGAGCCCACCGTCTCCCAGGATGCGGGTCAGGTCGCGCACCAGACCAATACCGTCGGTGTTGTCGGCCGACCATGATCCCCCTTCGGCCGCCTCGCCTGTCTGGTTTGTCTCTGCAACGCGCACCAGCGTATTGACCGCGCCGGCCGCCTGGGCCCGCGGCGCGATATTCCAGCCACGGGTCTGGGCGAGCGCGAAGGCAGCCTCCTTTAAGGGAATGGTGAGGTTAAGCCCCTTGTAGCCCTCTGCCCAGAGACGGTCGAGCGTCTGGGCAAGGGCCTCTGCCGAGGTCTCAATCCGGTCGTACTGCAGGGCCGCTTCAGACTGGCCTGCAAAGGCATGGTGGATGAAGGGTGAGCGGCTATGGGCAATGGGTGAGCCCAGCACCGCGTAATGATCAACCCGTGATTCCTTCAGAATGCCCTGGCCGCGTGCCTCGAGATGGATATCGAGCGCATCGCCACTGAGGAGTTCGACCTGGACCTCGGTTCCGGGCGCAAGCTGGGACCAGTCTGGCAGACGAACGATCGCTGGGGCACGGCGCAGCCTGAAGAGTCCCTCCCGGCCAGCTACCGCAGGCTCGATGATCGGCGGCTGGTCTGGGCTACGTGACCAGGATTCGGTTGGCATACCGGCCTGCGCCCCAAGCCACCGAATGCTCCAGTACCGCTCCATCTGGGTCTGAAACTCAGCGTATCGGTCATAGCAGGCGTCGAAATGCGCGAGGTCGGCATAGAGCGAGGCATCGGCCTGGCGAAACACCGCCCGTCGCTGCCCGAGCACTGCCAGAAGCTGCCACTGGTTGATCAGGTCGCTATAGCGCCGCAGCGGTGAGGTGGACCAAGCGTAGTGGCTGACACCGAGCCCTTGGTGCGGGCCTGGGCTTGTCTGCATGCGCACGCGCCCAAAGGTCTGGCAGCGGTAGATTCCGGGCAACTGGGCAAGTGCCAGGGCCTCACCCCAGGCCACATTGGTCGCGATCATGAATTCTGAGACCAGAATATCGAGTGCGGATCCGCGGCGGCGCAGGCTGATCTCGGGAGTGCCCAGCCCCAGCTGATGGGCCCGGGGATCGTCGTGCCAGCGAACGCTTAGCTGAAAGTCGGTGCGGCCGGTGGGCTCGGGCTTGCCGCGTGCGGTTTCGCGCGCCCTGCGCAGCCCACGGGCGAGAAACAGCAGAGGCAGCAGCCCCGTCCATGGCAGGTCGGCGCATTGCGGCCGGGCTGGCGTATCAAGTGCTTCGGGCTGCACGGTCTCTAAGGTCTGGGTCAATGTCTCAAACCCCTCCTCCCAGTCTCCGTGACGAATGTTCTGGGCGATCTCTACTGTCTCTACGCAGCTCGTCTGGCGAAGACGCTCGCCTTGGGGGGAGAATTCTAAGTATAAGGAGACCGCAGGCACCCGAGCGCCCGCATCCAGCGAGGCCAGGGCGATAGCCTCTGGCGGCAGCATGGTGATCTTTTCCCCAGGAAAGTAGACCGTTGAGGCCCGGTCGCGCGCCCACTGGCCCAGAGCGCTTTCAGGCTCAATGAGCAGGCCCGGGGCTGCGATATGAATGCCCACCCGCCAGCCCGAAAACACTGGCTCGGCTGCGGTGCCCTCCTGATCAGGCGTTGGCGCGTAGAGGGGTACCAGAGAGAATGCATCATCGACCTCAAAGGTATCGGCATCGTCAATCGAATAGGCAACTGCCTGGGCCTGCGGAAGGCTTTGCAGCAGGGCCGCCTTGCGGTGGGCCAGGGCGGCGAGGTCGAGGCTGGCAGGCCCTTCGGCATGGGGGTGGGCAAGACCCTCGGTAAGAAATCGAGCCCGGTGCAGGGTATAGGCGCTGGGCAGGGCTCCGCGACTGAGCAATAAACGGGAAGGCGTGGTCTGCAGGGTGTGGGCCGCCGATTCGAGGGCCTTGTAGGCGATCGACTGCTTGTCGGGTCGAATGAGCAGGCCCAGGGCCTGACTGGCGATTTCCTGCGGCAGGGGATCGGTTCCCGCAACAATGGCCTCGGTAAGCTGTGCCTGGGCCTCTGCTGCGAGCCGCTTGCGTTCGGCCCCGGCAAGCGCCGCCTGCAGGGCCTCTGGCGGCGCCCGCCGAAATACCCCCTTGCCACGCCGATAGAAGTACATGGGGGCGCCGTGCAGGGCAAAGGCCAGGCTTGCCTGGTCCAGGGCGGATGCCTGGCTGCCATAGACTTCTTGCGAAAATTGGGCAAAGCCGAAGTCATCGTCCGGGGCACACTGCCAGAGAAAGTCTGGGTCAAGCTCTGCGGCCTGTGACTGGGCCTGACTCAGAAATGCCTCGGCCTCGGGCGTGGCAAACTCCAAGAGGCACTGGGCCTGCTTGACCTTTACCCTGCGGCCCGAGCCAAGCTCGATCTGCAGGCTGGCCTCGGCCTTGGTCAGGATGCGTCCGGCCCGGTACTGGCCCGCATCTTCAAAAAGGCAGTGCATGGCCCTTGCGTGCGCTAGCCTACAGCCGCCCTGGCGCTACTGTCCGAGCCGGTGCTATTAGAGGTATGCGCGTTGGGCGACTGGCAAGCAGCCAGCGTGGCCAGGAGCCGCTCATGAATACCGCCAAAGGCACCGTTGCTCATGACCAGGATGTCGTCTCCTGCCTGGGCCTCACGGCAGACTGCCTCGATGAGCACCGCCAGGCTGTCAAAGGCCTGGGCCTTGCTGCCCAAGGGCGCAAGGGCCTCGCCCAGAGACCAGTCTAGTCCGCCCGAAAAGCCAAAGACCGCATGGGCCTGGGCCAAGGATTCGGCCAACCGCGCACGCATGACCCCCATTTTCATGGTGTTCGACCGCGGTTCGAGCACCGCCAGAATGCGTCCCCCGGGCCGCTGATGGCGCTGCAGGCCCTGCAGGGTGGTGGCGATGGCAGTGGGGTGATGGGCAAAGTCATCAAAGATCCGCACCCCGGACCGCTCCCCGCGCAACTGCATTCGTCGCTTGATGCCACGAAAACCGGGGACTGCCGCGATCAGGTCTGCGATCGGCGCCCCCAGTGAGACGGCCGCTCCAAGGGCTGCCGCCAGATTGGCCCGGTTGTGATCCCCCCAGAGCGGGCTGGTGACAATACCTTGGGGCTCGCCGTCTAGCCATACTTCGAGCCGGTCACGGCCCGAGTCGTCAGGCGTCGTGGCCACGAGCCGCAGCCGAGCGGAAGGCTCTGGGGTTGTGTCTGAGCCGTCCCGGGCCGGTGCGCCCTCGGCATGGTCAAACCGATAGACCGGGCTGTAGTGTCCCTTGGCAAGAACCCTCTCGAGGGCCGACTCCTTGGCCTTTACCCAGAGCGCTCCTGCCGAGGGAAGGGTGCGCACCCAGTGGTGAAACTGGGTCTCAATCGCGGCGAGATCCGCAAAGATGTCTGCATGATCGAACTCGAGGTTATTGAGGATCGCCACCTCTGCCCGGTAGTGCAGAAACTTTGACCGCTTGTCAAAAAAAGCCGTGTCGTATTCGTCGGCTTCTATAACAAAAGGCGCCCCGTCTGCAGCCGAACGGGCAGACACTCCAAAGTTTTCGGGAACCCCGCCGATCAGAAACCCCGGCGATAGCCCGCAGGCATCGAGCAGGTAGGCCAAAAGCGCAGACGTTGTGGTCTTGCCATGGGTGCCAGAGACGGCTGCAAGTCGTGTCGGGCCAAGCACATGGTCAGCCATAAACTGCGGGCCGGAGACCATGGGCAGCTTGCGGTTAAGAATTTCTTCGATTAGCGGCAGACCTCTTCGCGCGACATTGCCCACTACCCAGAGGTCTGGCTTGAGTGCGAGCTGATCTGCTGCAAAGCCCTCGATGAGGTTAATACCGGCCTGGGCGAGCTGGTCGCTCATCGGGGGATAGACCTGGGCATCACAGCCGGTCACGGTATAGCCCTTGGCCCGGGCAAGCTGCGCCACGCCTCCCATGAATGTGCCACAGATCCCGATGATGTGAATATGCATGCGGCATTGTACGACCGGCATAATGACGCGCTATGCATTCTTTACGAGACGAGATCGCTGCCGTAGCAGCCCAGATGATTGCTGAAGAGGGAATGGACTATGGGCCCGCCAAGCGCAAGGCCTATGACCGCATCACCGGCGGTCATCGCAGCCGTATCTCTCAAGAGTCGTTGCCCAGCAACGAGCAGGTGGAGGCCGCCGTGCGTGACTACCTCGCGGTCTTTTGTGCTGACCACCAGCCCGCGCGGCTTCGGGCGCTGCGTGGTCATGCCTTGTCTCTGATGCAGCGGCTTGCCGCCTATCACCCGCTGCTGCTTGGCGCGGCGGCCAATGGCACTGCCACCGAATTCAGCGGTATTCACCTGGCCTGTTTTTCAGATAACCCCAAGGCGCTGATGCTCTTTCTGCTCGACCATGGCATCAGCCCTGAGGCAGTGATGCTGCCGCATCCGGCGGGGCATGGCGAAGTAGAGGGTCTCGCCTTTGACTGGCAGGGCGAATCGGTGGTGCTTAGCCTGCTTCCCACCCCTGGGCTGCCCAAGCGACTCGGGGCGGTCTCGGCCGATGCGCTCACGGCGCTGCTTGCCGATACGGGGGCGACATGATGAAGGCCCGTCGTGCGCTGATCGTGATTTCGGTGATGGCCACGGGGCTCCTGGCCGGAATTGGCATTGGGGTCTGGCGTATGGTTCCCGAACCGGTACCGGATGTCGGCTGGTTCTACGACCTGTCGTTTCCGAATCGCGAGGGCCGCCCGGTTGCCTTAGAGGGCTATCGTGGTGAATACACCCTGGTAAACTTTTGGGCCACCTGGTGCCCACCGTGTATTGAAGAAATGCCCGAACTGTCGGTATTTCATGACAAATGGTCTTCAAAAGGCATTAAAGTATTGGGGTTGGCGGTGGACTCTCCCTCCAACGTCCGGGAATTCCTGGAGGAAAAGAATTTTTCCTACCCCCTGCTAATTACCGGGGCGGCCGGCAGTGAACTGGCACGTCGCTTAGGCAGTAGCATCGACGCCCTGCCCTATACCGTCCTGGTCGATCCCCAGGGCCGGGTGGTACGACAAAAAATGGGCAGAATCTACGAAGAAGAGCTCAGTAAGTGGGCAGAAACCGTGAAATAGGTCGATTTTCGGGCGCAAAGGGCTTTGCGCCTCAGGTACACTGATCTCTTCCCTTGGGAGGAAGTGATGGACCTAAGAAAACTAAAAACGCTGATCGACCTGGTGGCTGAGTCGAGCATTTCTGAGCTTGAGATCACTGAGGGGGAGGGCAAGGTGCGAATCGTGAAGGCCGCACCGGTAACCATGCCCCTGGCCGCAGGTGCCCCACTGGCCCACCAAATGCCCACGGCCCCCGCTTATGGCGCGCCTAGCTATGGTGCGCCTATCCATCATGGGCCGGCCGCTACAGCAGCATCTGGGGCAGACACCCTGGCCCCGGCCGCCGCAGGCGAGCCCCAGGGCCATCGGGTCACCTCCCCGATGGTGGGTACTTTCTATCGTTCATCCTCTCCCGGCTCTGCACCCTTTGTCGCTGTGGGTGACAGCGTTGCCGAGGGACAGACCCTGTGCGTAATTGAGGCCATGAAGCTGATGAATGAGATTCCCGCCGACAAGGCCGGGGTTGTGAAGGAAATCCTGGTTGAGAATGGCACGGCCGTGGAGTTTGGTCAGGCGCTCTTCATTCTTGGCTAAAGGCTAGCACCATGGCACTTTTTGAGAAGGTCTTGATTGCCAATCGCGGCGAGATCGCCCTGCGGGTGCAAAGGGCATGTCGCGAGCTCGGCATCAAGACGGTGGTGGTGCATTCCACGGCCGATATAGAGGCAAAGTACGTCAAGCTTGCCGATGAGTCGGTCTGTATCGGTCCCCCGTCTTCGCGTGAGAGTTATCTCAATATTCCTGCAATCATTGCGGCCGCCGAGGTTACTGATGCTGAGGCAATTCATCCCGGCTATGGTTTTCTCTCGGAAAATGCCAACTTTGCAGAGCAGGTTGAGCAGAGCGGGTTTCGGTTTATTGGCCCCACAGCCGATGTGATTCGCAAGATGGGCGACAAGGTGGCGGCAAAGCAGGCCATGATTGCGGCTGGTGTGCCTTGCGTGCCTGGCTCCGAAGGCGCTCTACCGGATGACCCCAAAGAGATCATTCGTTGCGCCCGAGCAATAGGCTATCCGGTCATTATCAAGGCCTCAGGCGGTGGCGGGGGCCGTGGCATGCGGGTGGTCCACACCGAGGCTGCCTTAATCAACGCGGTGAACACCACCCGCGCCGAGGCGGCAGCGGCCTTTAACAATCCCGAGGTCTACATGGAGAAATTCCTGGAGAACCCTCGGCATATCGAGATTCAGATTCTGGCCGATCACTATGGCAATGTAGTGCACCTCGGAGAGCGGGACTGCTCCATGCAGCGGCGCCACCAAAAGGTGATTGAGGAGGCACCGGCACCGCGACTGTCCCCCCGAATGCGCGACAAGATTGGCCAGCGCTGTGCCGATGCCTGTAAAAAACTCGGATACCGAGGCGCAGGCACGATTGAGTTTCTGTTTGAGAATGACGAGTTCTATTTCATTGAAATGAATACGCGGGTGCAGGTGGAGCATCCGGTTACCGAATGCATCACGGGTATCGATATCGTTCAGCAGCAGATCCGGGTTGCCTCTGGCGAGCGGCTGGCGTTTCGGCAGAAAGAAATCAGTTTTAAGGGCCATGCCATTGAGTGCCGCGTGAACGCCGAAGACCCGTTTAAATTTACTCCCTCACCGGGACGAATTCTTTCCTGGCATGCCCCAGGGGGGCCAGGCATACGCGTTGACTCGCATGCCTATGCGAATTACACGGTGCCGCCACACTACGACTCAATGATTGGCAAGATCATCGCCTACGGCGATACGCGGGAGCAGGCAATCGCGCGGATGTCGATTGCCCTGTCGGAAATGGTGGTCGAAGGGATTCAGACCAACATCCCCCTGCACCGCAAGATCATGCGCGATACGCATTTTATAAGCGGGGGCACCTCTATCCATTATCTGGAGTCCATGCTGGATCAGGAGGCCTTGTAGTGCGCCAGCAAGGGCCAGTCGCTTGCCCTGGCAGATAAGCTCTGTCTGTCGGCCTGCGCCGGTTGCGAAGCAGACCGCAGACCAGTGGCTCGAAGACCTGTCGGATCGCCTTATTGCCGAGGGTGCCTTAAGTGTCAGCATCGAAGATGCCGATGCCGACCAGTGTGACAAAGAGCAGCCCTTATTTGGTGAGCCCGGATCAGATATGGCGCTGCGGGCCTGGCCCGCCAGCCGCCTCCACGTGCTACTGGCTGACGACCAGGATCCGTACCAATGGTGGCAACGCTGTGGGTTTCCGATAGGCGAAAGCTCGCCCGAGGTTGCCCGACTTCACGATGAGGACTGGGTTACCAAGACCCAGGCGCAGTTCACGCCGCTTGAGGTAGGCGACAGGCTCTGGGTGGGGCCGAGTTGGCATGCGGTACCCGCCCAGTATCGATGCGCGCCTCGCATCGCTCTGACCATCGACCCGGGAATGGCCTTCGGCACCGGCGGTCACGCAACCACCCAACTCTGTCTGGAGGCGATTCTGCAGGCCAGCGACCAGGGCCTTCTCACCCCAACCTCGCGGGTAATCGACTATGGCTGCGGCTCGGGCATTCTGGGGCTGGCAGCCGCCGCCTGCGGTGTCGAGCAGGTCGTGGCGCTTGATATCGATCCGGTGGCCGTGAATGTTGCCTGGTCTAACGCGAGTTTGAACGGCCTCGGACATCGTGTCCGGTGTATTGCTGCCCAGGAGGATATCTTCGCCCAGGGCGAGCTTGCGTCGTCAGGTTTCGACCTCGTGGTGGCAAATATTCTGGCCCAGCCGTTAAAGCTGCTTGCCCCTTTGCTCTGGCGTCTAACGGCTCCTCGTGGGGGCCTTATTCTTTCAGGTCTTCTGTCCCGTCAGGCGGAATCGTTAATTGCCTGGTATGCGGCTTCAGATCCGGCGCGTCCATCGCTTCAGGTGCTGGGGCAGCGTGATGGCTGGGCCTGTATTGGGATAATGCCGGGGTGATAGCAGCAACTACCATTGCCAGAAAGGAAAGCGGTTATTTATGACAACCAAGGTCGCTCCCCATGCCCAACAGCCTCTCATTCAGGTCAGTGGCTCAATAGCATTTGACACGATTATGGTCTTCGAGGGGCGTTTTAAAGACCAGATTCTCAGCGATCAGGTGCATATGTTAAACGTTGCCTTTCTCACACCACAGATGCGACAGGAGTTTGGCGGATGCGCAGCAAACATTGCCTACGGCCTGGTGGGGCTGGGTGCGCAGGTGGCGATTCTGGGCGCCTTGGGCCGCGATGGCCATGCCTATCACGGGCGCCTTACCGAGCTTGGTGTGGATATGGGCAAGGCCTTTGTATCGGAAGACCACTATACGGCGCAGGCCTTTATCACGACGGACCTCGACGACAACCAGATCACCGCCTTTCACCCTGGGGCGATGGAGATTGCCTGGCAGTCCCAGGTCATCACCGATCGCCATGGGCTGGGAATCGTCTCGCCCAATGGAAAGCAGGCGATGCTTACCCACGCGGAGGCTTTCGCCGCAGCCGGTATACCCTTTGTCTTTGATCCGGGGCAGGGGCTGCCCATGTTCTCGAAGCAGGACCTTCTTGGTGTTCTGGGAAAGGCCAGCTGGCTGGCCGTCAATGACTATGAGGGTGAGATGCTCAGTCGGTGTATTGAGATGCCCCTGACAGAGGCCCGTGGTCTTCTCTGGCCCCACCCCACAGGCGGCGTTGTTATTACGCGTGGCGCGCAAGGCGTGAAAGTGATTGCACATGACCGTGAGGAGAGCCTGCCTGCCATGCGGGTGGACAATCCGGTGGACCCCACGGGCTGTGGGGATGCCTTTCGGGCGGGCCTTCTCTGGGCGCTCTCTGAGGGGTACGACCTGACCGCGAGCTGCAGGGTGGGGGTCATTATGGGAGGGATCAAGGTGCAGTCGCGTGGAGCGCAAAACCACGTTGTGGATCGCAACCAAATTCTGGCGGTTCTGTCCTAGCAGTCACAACCCTTCATCCTTTACCAGGAGTGTCTACTATGTATTTCTTTAGTCATAGTCCGCATCAGGCTCGTGCTATGCGATCGGCGGCCTTGGTCTCTGGCCTGGTCGCGTTAAGCCTTGTAGTTTCTGGATGTGCCACCCGAAGCAGCTCACCAGACATCTATCGATCGGGAGAAACCCAGGTCGAGCAAAAGCTTCGTGGGGGGGTCGTTGAGAGTATCCGCGGTGTCACCATTCAGCGAGACAGCACTGGCGCCGGAGTAATTGCCGGTGGCGTGGTGGGGGGTGTTGCCGGGTCTGGTGTGGGCGAGGGCCGTGGCTCGACGATCGCGGGGGTGCTGGGGGCCATTGGCGGAGCCGTGCTTGGCCAGGTAATTGAAGAGCGGGCGAATCAGAGGCCCGGCTTTGAAATCATTGTCCGACTCGACTCCGGAGAAAAGCGGGCAATCGTGCAAGAGGCCGATGTCTCTTTTCGGCCCGGAGACCGGGTGCGGCTCATCGGGTCTGGACCAACGGTACGGGTGGTCCCGTATTAGTCGATGCTTAGGCGGCAAATAAGGCCTGGTGCACCAGATTTTC
>Ga0194123_10000829_pt1 | contig 53664 bp, 79 predicted proteins | sample TA2MahsurfametaG_5_FD_155479 | JGI IMG/M metagenome (GOLD analysis project Ga0194123, IMG submission 155479) | Freshwater microbial communities from Lake Tanganyika, Tanzania - TA2015023 Mahale A surface | ecosystem: Environmental > Aquatic > Freshwater > Lake | place: Tanzania: Lake Tanganyika... | reverse complement strand
TGGGGTATTCAAAGATTAACTCAAATAGAATTTCTATTAAAGTTGATTGCACTTGCACCAAAGATTCGGTAGGACCAATTTCATTTTCTGCAAAGTATTTGAAAGAAATCCTAAATGCGAATCGAACACCAAAAGCAGCTAATCTAAAAATCGCAACTGCGGGGTTAGCACATTGTACATTTGAGAGTGAAGGTTTTAAATCAGAATACTTTTTAGTTGAAGTGAAATAATATGTTTTGGGATACTGAACCAGCAAAGCCTGAATTCAACTATGATGTTGAAAAAAAGAAGTTCATTGATAATTTGAACTATCTATCTTCAATGTCGGTTGAAGAGCAGACTTTATACAAAAAGTGGCAGGAATGGAATGGTGACCTTAAAAACACCATGCCTAAAAAGGCAATCGTTGCTACCCACTATGATTCACTTTGGTTTCCAACGGATATTTACAATAAAGAACTAACGATAAAAGAAATTGAATCATTAGAACCTTATGTAGAAATCGTTGATGATAATCCAAAAGAATCTACTCGCTGGACAGAAATCCGAAAACTAATCCATACAATGGAGTTTGTTGCTAATCCTGGTCGGAATGTAAAGATATGGATAAAGGACGGAGTTAGCGGTAAAGTTTTAGGACAGGTTTCATTGGGTTCTGATATTACATCATTGGGTGTAAGGGATGCTTACATTGGTTGGAGTAAGGATAATAAGTTTAAAGAAGGGAAGTTAAACAATACGAGTATCGCAACTACGATTGTTTCTACCCAACCTTTTGGATACAACTTTTTAGGTGGTAAATTAATTGCTGCACTTGCTACATCACCCATTGTTAGGAATTATTGGAAAAAGAAGTATGATGATGTTTTGGTAGCATTAGGAACGACTTCGTTGTATGGAATTCACTCACAATATAATGGTATTCCGCATTTTAAAACTTTGGGAGAAAGTAAGGGTAAGATTAGTACTAAGCCCGATGATATGGTGTATGACCCGTGGCATCAATGGTTAAAAGAAAACCATTCAGATTGGTATAAGAGGGAGATAACGGAAGAGCGGGAGAGGAATGGTGCGAGTATGGGTTACGAAAGAAACGGGCCTGTGAGTGGGATAAAGCAAAAAATCATACATCAAATCTATAAAGAGCTTGGTATCAAATCAGACGCTTACGATCACGGATTCAAACGGGGGGTGTATCTTGCACCATTCTATGAAAATGGTAACGAATTTCTGAAGGGGGAGATAGAAGAAGATAAATTGGTTATGAAGGATAAGTTTGTTAAAGGTGATGAATATACTATAAATTGGTGGAAACCCAAAGCAATTCGTAGATACACCACCCTGTTTGATGAAGGGAAAATTAAACCCGAAGCACTTTTTTATGTAGATATTATAGGAATGAGCTGGGAAAAAGCAAAAGAAAGATATTTAAAAGAAGTAGGAAGATGAGTAACAATGAAAATACTTTATGGGTAGAACGATATCGTCCATTTGGACTTGAGGGATATGTTGGTAATGAACATATCATAGAAAAAGTTAAGATTTATATAGAAAACAACGATGTTCCCCATTTGTTATTGTATGGGGATGCGGGTACTGGTAAAACCACACTTGCGAAAATCATAGTAAATGCTATTGATTGTGATTATCTTTATATCAACGCATCCGATGAAAGGGGTATTGATACTTTAAGAGAAAAAATCAGAGGATTTGCTGCATCAGCTGGATTTCGGGGTTGGAAACTGGTTCTGCTTGATGAGTGTTTGGATGAAAATACATTAGTATCTGTATTACGAAATGGTGAACAAACTAAAATCCCTATACGGGATTTAGATGAACGCAATGATTTGGTTAAATCTTGGAATGTTGAAAAGAATGAGGTTCAATGGAGACCGTTTTATCACTGGGATAAGGGTGAGCAGGATGTGTATGAAATTGAACTTGAAAATGGTGAAATTGTAATTTGTACTGATGACCATAAGTGGTATGTTAAAGATGTTGATGGTAATTTAAAAGTAATTAAAACACGAGATTTACACAAATATCAACATATTTTATCACCACAATAGGATTATTTAATAGTTTTTACACAAGCTCACTATTTATATAAAAATAGGAGTATTAAATGATTAGTGATGAAACACGACAAAAGCTTAGAGAAGCCGCTATTAAAAACGGATTTGGTTTAGGTGTAATTTTGGTTGATTTGATATGTGTAAAATGTGATAATTCATATAAGGGTAATCCAAATCAGTTAATTTGTAATAACTGTAAACAGCACGGATATAACAGTACATGTAAACATTGTAATAACATATATACATCATATGGTAATGATAATACGATGTGCTGTCCTAATTGTAAATTATCTAAACCTTGGTTAAAAACGGGCAGAGTTAATATTGGTGATGCAATAAGTAAATCTAAAAAGAAATGGTATAAAACCAAAGAGGGTAAAAAATTTGCTAAAAGAATAGGTAAAATAAACTCTGAAAAAATGAAAGAGTTTAATAAAACAGCGAAAGGTATGGCGAATATTGAACGTAATGCTAAATTACATTCAATACGAATGAAAGAAAAAATAGCAAGTGGTCAGTTTACACCCCCAATTACAAATACATTTACTCACTGGGATGCTGTTATTGATAATCATAGGTTTAGAAGTTCTTGGGAAGCTTGTTTTTGGAACTCAAATAAACACTTACAACATGAAAGTGCTGAGTGTAGAACTAAAAAGCAATTTAATGGTAGAGTATATATGGGTGATTTTTTTGATGCAAATACTAAAACTTTGTATGAAATAAAACCAAAAACATTTTACTTAAAGCAATCCGAAAAAATAGATGCGCTAATAGCACATTGTAACGAAAATGGATATAAGTTTAAATGGATAAATGAGTATAATATCATTGAGTATATTAACGAAAGCGATTTTGATACATATGATAAAATTAAACAACTTAATAAATTAAAAGATGGAATTAAAACAAATTAAAATAAAATCAATAAAAAAATTAGAGCAAAAACGACATGTTTATGATATTTCTGTAGATGGAAATCATAACTTTTTTATAGGTGATACTGAAACACTTACACACAATTGTGATTATTTAACACCCGTTGCACAAGCAGCTCTTCGTAATCTGATGGAAACATTCAGTAAAGGTACGAGATTTATATTGACATGCAATTATCCTGAAAAGATTATTGACCCAATTCAAAGTAGATGTCAAACATTTGAAATCATACCACCATCTAAAAAGGATGTGGCTAAAAGATTGAATGATATCTTAATCAATGAGGGTATTCAATTTGAAATGCCAGACCTTGCGGTAATTGTTAATAGTGGATACCCTGATATTCGTAGGGTGATAAACGCTGCGCAACGGCAAGTTATTAATGGTAGGTTGGTGATTGATAAACAATCCAGCATTGAATCAACCTATTCTGAAAAGATTGTGGATATCTTAAAAAGTGGTGCAGATACAAAAAGTAAATTCACACAAATTCGCCAAATATTGGCAGATTCAAAGGTGAGGGATTATACAAAGTTGTATTCAACTCTATATGAGAGGGTGGATGAGTATGCCGGAAATAAAGTTGGAACAACAATTGTTAATATAGCCGAAGCACAGTATAAGGATTCGTTGGTGGTGGATAAAGAAATAAATGTAATGGCAATGTTTGTAAATATTTTAATGTAAATAAAGGATAAAAATGGCAAAATTAGTAGATTTCAAAGGGGGAGCTCCCCAACAAACTGAACAACCGGTTCAGTTTAATGTAGACCCAACAAAGCTTCAGACGGTTACTTGTCCAAATTGTGGGGGTATCTTTTTTGAAGAAAAGATGATGTTCAAAGAATTACCTGCGATTCAATCACCGACCGGAAAAGCATCAATGATTCCTATCCCAGTGGTTGTTTGTAATGAGTGTGGAACTGTACATCCGAAGTTTGTACCAAAAGGTTTATTTGATGCCTCCGAAGAAAAAAAGTGATAGTTCCGAAGGAACGATAAAGGCTAAAACTCTTTTTGACCATTTAAGTGGTTTAAAGGAAAACAAAACGAAATGGGATTCTCTTTCGGATGTTGATAAAAAATCGTTTTCGGTTTATCTTGCCAATCGTTGGTTGAGTATGAATCTAGAATTCATTGATTTAGTAAATGAAATTCAAAGATTTACCAATGGTCAAATGGGTGCTAGGGAGGTGTATAAAGTATATTATGATTTCTTACCAAAGAAAAAAACTTTTGATAAATACATAAAAAAATCTGGCGGAAATGTTGTTTCTGAAGAAATTATTTCGTATATTTGTAAGTACTTTGAGGTCTCAAGCAGAGAAGCTGATGATTATTTAGAGATATTATCAGAGGATGAGGTTAGAAGTATTATAAAAAAGTATGGAGTTAAAGATTCTCAAATTGATAAAATGTATAAAGATGCAGCAAAGTAAAGAAATGGTAAATCACCCCAATCATTATGGTGGAGTAGATAACCCATATGAAGCGATTAAGGTTATAGAAGCATGGGATTTGGATTTTCATTTGGGTAATACAGTCAAATACATATCCCGTGCCGGAAAGAAACATCAAGACAAAGAATTGGAAGATTTATTAAAAGCAAAGTGGTATTTAGATAGAAAAATTCAAAACTTACAAAATGGAAAATAATATATTGGATGATTTGCATGAGGGGATGATTGTGTTGGATGGGTTTAATGAATGTATTTTGGGTAAAGTTGAGCAGGCGGGAAGTGATACAAAATTACTTTATTCAATTAAATGTATTTTATCAACTCTTATGGAAAGAGATGGTATGAGTTATGAAGAGGCCTATGAGTTTTATGAATTTAATATTTTAGGATTGCATGGGCAAGAACCATTTCCAGCTTTTTTGATTGATTATGAAAAATAGTTTTAGTAGTATACTTGATTTTACAACTCCAACGGAGTCTGTAGGTGATGTAAAGGTTTCTTACTCTCAGTTCACAATGTGGGTTAATTGTCCTAAAAAATGGAAATTAACCTATATGGATGGGCATAAAGAGGATGAACCTTCTATTCACCTGCTCTTTGGGACGAGTATGCACGAAACTATTCAGGAGTGGTTAAAAACACTTTTTACAAAATCCCCATTAGAATCCGATGAAATGGATTTAGGAACTTTATTAAGGGATACGATGGCAAGGGAGTATAAAACTCTATTGGAAACCCGGCCCGATTTAAAGGAGTGGATTACAAAATCACAAATGAATGAATTTTATTTGGATGGAATAGAAATACTAAACGAGTTAAAGAAAAGTAGGGCAGAGTTATTCTCAACCAGGAAGTGGAAGTTGTTTGGTATTGAAACAAAATTATATCAACCCATTGTAAAGGGTATGGATAATGTAAAAATGATTAGTTACTTAGATTTAGTTTTTGAAGAAATTGAAACGGGTAACATTTTAATTGTTGATATCAAAACATCCACCAATGGCTGGAATAGTTATCAGAAAGCAGATGAAACAAAAACAGCACAACTTATTTTATATAAACACTTTTTCTCACAACAATTTGGGATTGATTACAAAAAGATTGATGTAAAATATCTAATCCTAAAAAGAAAGTTGAATGAGGCGATGATGTATAATGTAACCCGATTACAAAAGTTTTCACCAACAAATGGTGGTAGGACAATTAAGAAAACTCTTAAAATGTTTGAGGACTTTGTAAAAGAGGCCTTTAATAAAGATGGTTCTCATAGGGTTGATAATAATTTCCCAGCAACTGCTGGATTTAATAATAAGCAATGTAAGTTTTGTCCTTTTAAAAATAGATACGATCTTTGCCCAAAAACTGATAGAATTAAAACCGATTTTTTATTGAGTATTTATCGTAAAAAAGATGAAAGTAACACAGAGATTTTACAGGAGCAAGATTATGACCAGGGTAGCATTGATTGGTAGTGACCGATATGAAAACCAAATGGAAATCAAAGATTTGGTTTTTAAATTAAAAAATTTATATGGTGATAACCTCATATTGATTTCAAGAGGTAATCAAAATGGAATTGAAAAATGGGTTAAGAAATGGGCATTAGAAATGGGTGTTAAATATATTGAATATAATCCGGCATCTACTCCAATGAACCTATATAGTGGAATGAACCAATCATATTATGAAAAACCCTACCACGCAACACAAAAATTACACCAATATGAATTGATTGCTAGGAACGCAGATAAGATACTATATTTTGGAGAAATATCACACGGAGAATTATCCCATTTCAAAAAAATGTTGAAAATAACTGGTTCAAAAGTAACTTTTATTGGTTAGAAAATAATATTTATATTAAAGTTAGTTACGAAGATTTATGGAATTAAAATTACCAAAGCTTAGGAAAATAGACCCTAACAAACCAAAGAAAAAGAAGATACTCCTTCTTTCAGATGATTTAAGATTATTTAGTGGAATAGCAACTCAATCAAAAGAGTTTGTCTTAAAAACCCTACACAAATACGATTGGGTTCAATTAGGTGCTGCATTAAACCACCCCGAAAACGGAAAGGTTTTAGATGTATCTTCTGATGCTGCAAACGAAACTGGTGTTGAGGATGCTTACCTAAAAATATATTGCACTAGTGGATACGGAAATGCCGATATTGTTCGTCAATTAATAAATTTGGAAAAGCCTGATGCTATTCTACACTTTACTGACCCGAGGTATTGGATATGGTTGTATCAGATGGAGCATGAACTTAGGCAGATGATTCCAATATTTTATTACAATATTTGGGATGATTTACCTGACCCGTTGTGGAACTCACCTTATTACGCAAGTTGTGATTTGTTGATGGCGATATCAAAGCAAACTTATGGTATCAACAAAAGGTGTTTGAAAAAGTATGGTATGGATTTGCCTGATTGGACATTTAAGTATGTTCCGCATGGGGTATCCGAACATTTTAAACCACTGCCAAAGGATAACGAAAAGTTGGTGGAGTTTAAGAAAAAGTATGGAATTGATAAGATGGAATTTGTGGTGTTGTGGAACAATAGAAATATTCGTAGAAAGCAACCTGGTGATTTAATTATTGCTTTTGACCACTTTGTTCAACAATTACCAAAAGAGAAGCGTGATAAGGTTTGTTTGTTTTTACATACACAACCGGTAGATGAAAATGGAACGGATATACCCGAAGTTATTAAGAATTGTTCAAATGGTGGTAAATACATATTTACAAATCCTGGCATATCAACCGAAGAATTAAACCTGTACTACAACTCAGGTGATGTAATTGTAAACCTTACCTCCAACGAAGGATTTGGATTAAGTACTTGTGAGGGAATGAGAGCAGGAATACCAATTGTGGTGAATGTTACAGGTGGATTGCAGGACCAATGTGGGTTTAAATTGGATGGTAAGTTTTTAACCGAAGATGATTATTTAGAATTGGGTTCGTTACACGATGTTCGTTCTGATTATTTGAGTAGATTGACTTGGGGCGAATGGGTGAAGCCGGTATGGCCATCAAATCGTTCATTGCAAGGTTCACCATTGACACCTTATATATTTGATGATAGATGTGATTTCAGAGATTTTGGAAACGCAATTAAGGAATGGTATGATACCCCAGCAGATGAAAGAGCAAAAGCGGGGATGTTAGCGCACGCATTTGTAAATGGTGTTGGTAATATGACAGCCGAAAAAATGGGTGAGACATTTATTGAATCAATGGAGCGTGTATTTGAAAATTGGAAACCTCGTAAAAAATTTGAAATAGTAAAAATATGAAAAAGTTATGTATAGTTAGCTGTCCTATAGCAACCCGTAGTGGTTACGGGGCTCGTAGCCGTGACTTTGTCCGTAGTTTGATAAAAGCAAGACCGGATTGGGATGTTAAGATTTTACCTCAAAGGTGGGGTGCTACACCTCAAAACGCATTGGTATTACCAATAGATGATGATTTGGTGAGTAGATTGGTTTTGGGGCAAATAAATCAAAAGCCTGATGTTTGGATACAAATTACAATACCAAATGAGTTCCAACCTATGGGTAACTATAACATTGGTATAACTGCAGGGATTGAAACAAATCAGGCTTCACCTCAATTTATTGAAGGTTGTAATAGAATGAACTTAACATTGGTATCATCCAAACACGCCAAATCTGGGTTGGAAGTAAAGTATGATATGCAGGATGAAAAAACCCAACAAAAAGTTGGTGAGTTAGGATTAACAAAACCTGTTGAGGTTCTTTTTGAAGGATTTGATGAGCAGATATACGATAATAAGCTGCCTGTTGAACAATCGGTAAAAGATGTATTGAGTGATGTTTCAGAAGAGTTTTGCTTTCTATTCGTAGGACATTGGTTGCCTGGCGAATGTGGGCATGACCGTAAGAATGTATGTGCGATGATATATACCTTTCTACAATCATTCAAAGGTAAGAAGAACCCACCGGCTCTTATTCTAAAAACAAGTTTGATGGCTCCTTCGTATGTAGATACGCATGAAATACGAAAAAGAATTGAATCGTTAAAAGACCAAGTCCGAAAAGAAAGTGGGGAATCAAAATTACCTAATATTTATTTATTGAGTGGTGATTTATCAGATATTGAAATGAACTCCCTATATAACCATACAAAGGTTAAAGCGCATATATCATTCACAAAGGGTGAAGGATTTGGCAGACCCCTATTAGAAGCAATGATAAGTGGTAAACCAATTATTGCTCCAAAGTGGAGTGGTCATATGGACTTTTTGGATAATGGTTTTAATGTGTTAGTTAATGGTGAGTTAGAAGAAATACATCAATCAGCAGTGAACGATTGGTTAATTAGCGGTTCTAAATGGTTCAATATTAATATAAGTGAAGCAGCTGGGTATATGAAGGATATCTACGAAAATTACAATAAGTATTTAGAACTATCCAGAAAGAATCGTAAATATGCAAAAGATAACTTTACCTTTGATAAAATGACCGAAAAGTTATCTGAATATTTAGAAAAGTGGGGAGCTGATTCTGCACCACAACAAGTTGGTTTAAAACTACCAACTCTTAAAAAGATTGAATTACCAAAACTCAAAAAAGTCGATGAAGTAAACGAACTACCAAAAATAAAACTACCTGAATTAAGGAAAGTAGATGCCGGTTAAAAAGTTATTCATAAACCAACACTTACGTAGATTGAGTGATGAACAACCTCTAAACAAAATGTATTTGGAGCGAGGTATGGTAGCAAAACTTCAGTATGAAAAAGTAAATGGTGAATTGAATTACTATTGGGTACTTGTTTTAGAACCAAAATTCAAAAATTACTTTCATTGTTTAGATTTAAACTATTTAAGACCTCAAATATTTGAACGATTATCAAAAGATTTTCCGGAAGTGATATCTGAATCAGCAAGAGTTAAAAAATTAGGATTAGCAAAGTTAGAGTTTAATGAAGCATCAAAGGGGATATATACCGCAAAAATTAGAAACAAACTATTGCAAGAGGGGTATAGAACTTTTATATGGAAAAACATCAGGACAGTAATAGTTTATAATTACAAATACAAACCCGTTGATATGGTAGAACCAAAAGATGTAAGAGAAGCAGAGCAAAAAACAAACGAGCAAAAAACAAACGAGCAAAAAACAAAAGAGCAAAAAACAAACGAGCAAAAAAGAAATGAAAATAAGTTACGGAATAACAGTAAAAAATGAAGAAGTAGAAATCCAAAAATTGCTTGGATTCCTTTTAGAAAAAAAACGAGAAGAAGATGAGATTATTGTTCTTTTTGATTCTAAAAATGGAACATCTAAAGTATTGGATATACTCAAAGCCTACTCCTTACTGGACTGGTATAAGTGGTATAGTAGGGATTTTGATAATCATTTTGCAGACCATAAGAACCATTTAAATTCTCTTTGTAGTGGTGATTACATCTTTCAGATTGATGCGGATGAATTACCACATGAGAACCTGATATCTCAATTACCTTTACTTTTAGAAAACAATTCAGCAGTTGATTTATACGCTGTTCCAAGAGTAAACACTGTAGAAGGTTTAACACCCCAACACATTCAAAAGTGGGGATGGAATGTAAATGAATGGGGGTGGGTGAATTGGCCTGATTTTCAAACTCGTATTTATAGAAATACCTCTGAAATAAAGTGGATAAATAAAGTACACGAAAGACTTGACGGGCACAAACAATTTGCTTATATTCCTATGGAAGAGGATTGGGCGTTGTATCACCCAAAAACAATTGAAAGACAAGAAAAACAAAATGATTATTATAATACATTATGAAAAAAGTATGGTACGCCCCCAACAAATTTGAATCATATGGGGAACAAGAAATTCAAGCAGTAGTTGATTGTTTACGATCAGGTTGGTTAGCGGGTTTTGGACCCAAATCAATTGAGTTTGAAGAAAGAGTAGCAAAATATTTCGGAAAGAAATATGGTGTATTTGTAAACTCGGGTTCATCCGCATGTTTACTTGCATTAGCAAGTTTACTCCTTCCAAAAGGAACTAAAGTAGTTACACCCGCTTGTACATTTTCTACAACACTTGCACCAATAATTCAGTTGGGTTTAGTGCCGGTATTTGTAGATGTTGATTTGAATACTTATGTAGCCAATGTTGATGGGGTATTGAGTGTAATAACCGATGATGTTAAAGTCCTAATGCTACCAAATTTAATTGGTAATAAACCTGATTGGAAAAAAATCAAAGAAGGTTTAATTACTATGGGTAGAGAGGATATTATCCTAATTGAAGATTCGGCAGATACGGTTACTCACACACCCGAAACTGATATTGCTACTACAAGTTTTTACGCATCGCATGTTATTACTGCCGGTGGTGCTGGTGGTATGGTGATGTTCAATGAAGAAAAATATCGTAATACCTGTTTACAATTTAGAGATTGGGGTAGGATCGGTGATAATTCAGAAGAAATGTCTGATAGGTTTAACCATAGTGTAGATGGAATACCATATGATTATAAGTTTTTATATGGTGTTTTGGGTTATAATATGAAATCATCCGAAATGAATGCCGCTTTTGGGCTTGTTCAATTAGAAAGGTTTGGGGAGTTTGAAAAAATCAGAAGAGATAATATTGAACGATATTTAGAAAACCTAAAAGATGTAAAGGAAATATTGTTGCCGGATGATAGTATTAAACCAAATTGGTTGGCAATCCCATTACAAACTGAAAAGAGGTATGAGTTGCTTCATTTTTTAGAAGATAATAATATCCAAACCCGAGTAACATTCGCGGGGAATGTAACCCGACATCCAATTTATAGAGAATACTTACAACCATTCCACAATTCAGATATTATTATGAAGAATGGGTTTTTGTTAGGCGCGCATCACGGGATGACAATTGAGGATGTGGATTATGTGTGTGGTAAAATAAAAGAATTTTTCGGTAAATGAAAATAGCATTCTTAACCGAAATGGGGTTTACGGGTAAAATTCCCAAAGAACACCCTAACATGCGGACAGAATTTGCATGGATGCACGCTTTAGATGCAGACCATTATAATATTCATTCACCGATTGAGGGTTATGATGTTGTTTTTGTAATATTTCCAAAGGGAATGGTATTTTTAAATGCGGTTGGTGGTAAACTATCAAACGAAAAAAACCCAGTATCAGACCTTTTAGAACTTAATATTGTAGAAAAACTAAAACAAACTAACAAAAAGGTTTATTATATACAAGAAGGACCGCATTGGTTGTGGAATGATTATGAATTAAATGACCAAATTAATTTTTATAATATGTTGGCTTCAACCGACGGTATATTTGCACATAATGTTGAAGATGTTAAGTATTATAAAGGTTTATTTCCCAACTTAAAAGTAGATACAATACCAACTCTGATGATAGAGGATAGTATTAAGGATATTACACCAATAACTGAAGATAAAGTTATTATTGGTGGTAATTTTGCAAGGTGGTATAGTGGATTTGAAAGTTACATAGTGGCTTCGGAATTTAGATTACCAATTTGGGGTCAAACCTCACACGCAATGCGGGAGGGGGAGGAGCAAATAATTAATCATCTATCACGTGTATTTTGGACTGATTGGATGAAGCAGCTAAGTTCCTTTAAATACGCTGTACACCTAATGCCTACTGTGGCAGCGGGGACATTTTCCTTAAATTGTGCGTATTTTGGTATCCCTTGTATTGGAAACATTAATGTAGATACCCAAAGATTATGCCACCCCCAATTATCAGTAGATGTGCATGATGTTGAACGGGCGAGAAAGTTAGTAAAAAATTTGGTAAATGATGAAGAATTTCGTATATTGTGTATAAATGAAGCAAAAGAAAATTATAGAAAGCACTATGATATTGGTGTTTGGATAAAAAAAATGAGTAGCATATGGGAATAACAGTTATATTAAATGGATATCGTAGAGGCTCTAATTTGGATGAACAATATGATGCTCTACAAAAGCAAACCTTAAAGCCGGATGAAATACTACTTTGGTATAATAATCCTGAAACATCAGAACCAAATTATGAAATAGGTACAAAAATACCAACTGCATATTGTACCTATAATTTTGGTGTTTGGGCTCGGTTTGCGTTTGCGCTAATGGCAAAAAATGAGTATGTTTGTATATTTGATGATGATACAATACCAGGTTCAAAGTGGTTAGAAAATTGTATGAACACAATGAAAACAAATGAAGGATTATTGGGAACGGTTGGATTATTTTATCCAAATCCACTACCATCAAATCACCCACAATGCTCTTATTATGAATACTATGAAAGGTGGGGATGGGTAAATCCGCACAATGAAATTAAACAGGTAGATTTAGTAGGCCATAGTTGGTTCTTTAAAAAAGAATGGTTATCCGATTATTGGAGAGAGTTACCAGACCCAAAATATAATATATGTGGTGAAGATATGCATTTCAGTTATATTTTACAAAAGTATAGAAATATTCCAACTTTTGTACCACCACACCCAAAAGATGATATTGAAATGTGGGGTTCTATAAAAGGTTCACAATATGGTGGTGATGAAAATTCTATGTGGGAAACAAATAAACCAACAATAACAGGTGCACCATTTAAACAGGCAATGCACGATTATTTTGTAGAGCAAAGAAATAAGGGTTGGAAACTTATAGCGGAAATTTAATGAAAGATTTTAAAGAGCATTTACAATTATTTAAGAAAAAACTTATTGATAGGGAGCCATTTGCATTTGCCAGATACTCTGATGGAGAATTATATATTTTACAAAACAAAGAATTAAAATTAGACAATAATTTAATACAAGTAGATACAAATTTAAGTTATGGTATTTATAAACCTCAAGATTTTAAACATTTTGATCCCAATAAGCATGCAGACTTTAGAGAAAAGTTGATAGAAGCATTTAAATATCGGCAGTATAATTATTATAAAGGAATAAGTTGTAGATGCTGTGTTGGAAATGAATCTTTTGATAATCAAATTTATATACATAATGGAGATGATGAGTTTTTAACTTGGGCAAATTTATTTGTAAATTCAAATTACATTACATTTATAGAGGAAATATTACCTATAATACAAACCTATAATACAATTATGATTTGCCATAAAGATGCGGATTTGAGTAAATTAGAATTCGTTCAAAAAGATTTTAGAGTTGGGTATAATGCCATGATAAATGATTATCATAAAATAAAAAATATAGAAAATTGGATTAATAAAAATAATATTACAAATCATTTATTTTTATTTAGTGCATCTACATTTTCCAATTTGGCTATATATGAATTATATAAAAAATATCCACTAAATACTTATTTGGATATAGGAACTACTCTTACACCATATATGAACATGCCTATGGATAGGAGTTATTTACAAGAATATTGGTTCAATAAGGTCGGAAATGATTTAAATAGATATTGTGTATGGTAAAAAATTTAGTAAACTGTACAAAAGAATTTTGGGAATTTGTAAGGATTCTTAGAATGGACAAAAGAGTAATAGATGGATTCTTAGAAACCATACCAATTACAAAAGAACAACAAATAAAGTATATGAACAAAAATGCACAGCATTATCGTATATGTTTAGTTGATGAAAAGCCGGCAGGATATGTTGGTGTGATAGAAAATGATATCAGAGTATGTACACATCCCGATTTTCAAAATATGGGTATAGGTCAGTTTATGATTACAGAGTGTATGAAAATATGGCCAACCGCATACGCTAAAGTTAAATTAGGTAATACCACAAGTGATAAGTTATTCATTAGTTGTGGATTTGAAATAAGTGGTAAGGATGATAACTTTACTTACTATAAGCTCAAACCAAAAATGGTAAGCTTAAAGAGTTCAATAACAGCAAAAGGTAAATATGTTTCTAAGATTCTACACTTTGTTGGCGGAGAGAAAAGAACATTTAGTGGAGTTGATACTGATTCAATAAAACAAGGTCAATTTACAAAGTTTGAAACAAAGGATGGTAGACTTGTTATGGTAAATGATAAGAACATACTTTGTATTGAAATTATAAAAGAAGATGAGTAGTTATAAATGTTTACATAATCCCTTCAAAGTTGTAAGAATGTTTGAAGAAGAAGTGGCTTATTATACAGGAGCTCCTTATGCAATATCGGTTGATAGCTGTACAAGTGCATTGATGTTAGTATGTAAATATTTACAAGTAGAAGAAGTTACTATACCAAGCAAAACTTATTTAAGTGTACCACAATCTATTATACATGCAGGAGGTACGCCGGTATTCGATTCTACAGCAAATGATTGGGCAGGAACTTACCAATTAAAACCTTATCCTATTTATGATGCAGCAAAGAGGTTTAGACAAGGGATGTATATACCAGGAACTTTTATGACATTATCTTTTCATATTAAAAAGATTTTAAAAATAGGAAAAGGAGGAATGATACTTACAGACAGTGTGGAAGCAGTAGAATGGTTTAAAACGGCTAGATACGAAGGAAGGCATGAAAAAATGTATCACGAAGATGATATTGATTTTAACGGGTGGAATATGTATATGACTCCTCAAGAAGCAGCACATGGATTAGCTTTAATGCAGAATATGGAACTTGATAATCCTGATCAAGTAGAAAATAACGGTTACAGAGATTTAACTGAATTTAATTTGTTTAAAAATTATAAAATTATAAGATAATGATTCAAGTTGACTTTATTAATAATACAGTAATTCCTTACTGTGTAGAGAGTAGAGGATATGGAGTACTAGCAACTGGGGGTATATGGGATTTACCTTTGTTGCAGCAATTCTATGATAGAATAGTTGAAAATCGTAAGAATTCATACATTGTAATAGATATTGGTGCTAATATAGGTGCACATAGTTTTATCCCTTATGTTGACAATCGATTTACTATTCATGCAATTGAGCCAGTAGAGCAATGTTACGATTTATTAAATAAAAATAAAAAAACACTCAACTTATCAGATGATTTATTAAAAACCTATAATTTAGGTATAATGGATGTTGAATCGGAGTTAGAAATTACGATACCTAATGCTGAAAATATACATTGGAATGTTGTAAGTACATTTGGACATAATCCACATAGAGCAGAAAGTTACGAATCTGGAGTCTTAAAACAAAAAGTAAAATGTATAACTTTAGACACTTTCGTAGAGCAAACATCTATTAACAGTATTGATGCTATAAAAATTGATGTTGAAGGTGCTGAGAATATGGTGTTGAAGGGTGGGTTTAAGACTTTGCAAAAATATAAACCACTACTATTGGTTGAATTTGAAAACCAAAATACGTTACAATTTGGTTATTATAAAGAAGATATTATACATACACTAAATGAAATAGGATACACTAATATTACAATAGTAGGTGGTTGTGATTTGTTTTGCACATTCTAAAAAATAATAATAAAAAAAATACCAAAATGATAATAGAAAAGATACCAGATTACCTATATGGTGAATTTACACAAAAGGGAACTATTCCCATTAATTACAAAATAATAGATAACACAACTCAAGAAGTACAAAATGAAATAAATGCAAATTTTAATTCAGATACTTTTAACAAATACCGCAATATGGTTCAAGCTCGAGAATCAAACTACTACGGATATACCGATCAGTGGATGTATGAAGCATTAAGTTTTTACCCCATAGAAGGAAAAAATGTTTGTATATTTGGATCAACAGCTCCTTGGTATGAAGCCATGTGTTTAACTTACGGAGCAAAATCAGTAAATGTAATAGAATATTCTGACAGAATTTCTTTTGATGATAAAATCGCATACATTAAACCAGAGAATCAATATAGTAAAGTGTATGATATTGGGTTATCAATTTCATCTTTTGAGCATGATGGGTTGGGTAGGTATGGTGATCCAATCAATCCGACAGGCGATTTAGAAGCTATGCAAAATGCAAAAAAGGTAATTAAAAAAGATGGTTTGATGTATTTATCAGTTCCTGTTGGTAAAGATTTATTATGCTTTAATGCCCATAGAATATATGGTTTTGAAAGATTCTATAAATTAATTGAAAATTGGGAGCCTATAGCCACATATGGTTTTACTGAAAATAGTTTTGATACCGAATACAATGGTGTTTGGGGAACACCATACCAACCATTAATTATTTTAAAAAATTCATAATATGAAAATAATATATAACGCACAAGATGATTATCAGGATGTACCACATTCTTACTATGATTTATACAGATTTGATGATAATTCTAAAAAAGAAATATTTTTTTATGGGTACAATTGTAGTATAAATGATAAATTAAAAATGCAATATGAATCATACGATAGAAAAGTTTATTACAATTGGGAAGCACCCTGTACTTTTTATTGTAGAGAAGATGCTGTAACTTCTCAATTATATTTTAACGAAGTTTACACATTGTGCCCATATACCGCTGATTATATAAATTACAAATATGGTAATATAACAAAACAAACAGCAATACCATATACGATACGGTGTGAAAAATTTTCACAATATATTTCGGATTATAATAATAAAAAATATGATGTATTATATCAGGGGCAATTCATAGGTTTAGATCATGAAAATATGCTACAAGCCATGCAGAAGTATAAATATGCTATATGTTCAATTGGACCTAATTCATATGTAACTCATTTTGGATTAAATACAAATGAAAAAATGAATTTAATATCATCTTCAAAAATATCATTAGCATCAAATTTATTGTATCTTAACGATACTCAAATTAATTATTGTAAAAATTTTTACCCAGACTATAAAAAACATGAGGCATTTAAACATATAGATTTGGGAATTGTTCCTCAATTTAAGTCTAGAATTATGGAAGCTTCTTTTTGTAAAACTTTAAATTTAGTAAAATATGATTATTGGAATGTTATAGAAAAATGGTTTACACCCGACATAGATTTTATATATTATTACAATTTTTCCGATTTGGAACATAAATTACAAGATATAATAACAAATTATGATAAATACATACCAATAATTGAGAATGCCTATAAAAAAGTTTTAATGTATGATATTGATGAACAAATGAAAAAAATTATTAATAAAGAACAAATGTATTTATGAAAAAATATATAGTAACTACTACAATCAATGAGCCAACAGAAGCTACATTAAAATTTATACAACTTGCAGTTAAAAAAGATTGGACATTTGTTATAGTCGGAGACACGAAAACTCCGCACGACTCGTATCATTTATTAGCTAATACATATCACCCAAATGTTGTATATCTACATCCGGAACAACAAGAAAAAATGTATCCAGAGTTAAGTGATATAATAGGCTGGAAATCAATTCAAAGAAGAAATATTGGATTTGTGTATACGTATAAGCAAAACGCAAGTATAATTGCCACAGTAGATGATGATAATATCCCATATGATACTTGGGGAGATGATGTATATGTTGGTCAAGAGATTGAAGTTGATTTATACGAAAACGTTTCATCATTATATTTTGATCCTATATCCCCAACTAATCATAATTCGCTGTGGCATAGAGGTTATCCGATTGAGGAATTACCTTTTAAAAATAATATAGAATACAAAGGTAAAACAAAACGAAGGGTTTTAATTCAAGCTGATTTTTGGGATGGAGATCCAGACATAGATGCTATTTGTCGTTTAAGTAAAAAGCCTATAGTTAAGTTTGATAAATTTGAACCGTTTTGTTCTAATCAATTAGCTCCATTTAACTCACAAAATACATTTTTACATAGAAGTGTAATTCCATATTATGCTGTTTTACCACATATTGGTAGAATGGATGATATTTGGGGTAGTTATATTATACAACACTATTTTCCAAATTCAGTAATTTACAACAAAGCAACTGTATATCAAAATAGAAACATACAAGACTTAATTACTAATTTAGAAAATGAAATAATTGGTTACAAAAATACTTACAAATTATTAGGCGATTTAAAAAATTTTGAAATATATTTACCTGAAAAAACCAAACAATTTTGGAAAATTTACAGAAATCAATTTAGTTAGATATGAAAACAGCATTAGTATTAGGTGGTGGGGGTTTTATAGGAGGACACCTCGCCAAACATCTTAAAGATGAAGGTTTTTGGGTTCGTATAGTAGACATTAAACCAAAACATGAATATTGGAATCACAAAGATATCTGCGATGAATATATTTGTGGAGATTTACGAGACCCAAAGTTGGTAAGTAAAGTAATGTTTTCTCCAAACCAACATTCATTAGCTGATAAACAATTATCATTTGATGAAGTATATCAATTAGCAGCAGATATGGGAGGAGCAGGCTACATTTTTACAGGTGAGAACGATGCAAATGTTATGCACAATTCCGCATTAATAAATTTAAATGTAGTACACGAGGCAATTAGACATTCCATAAAACGAATTTTTTATAGTTCATCGGCTTGTATGTATCCTGAACATAATCAATTAGACCCAAATAACCCAAATTGTGAAGAATCATCCGCCTATCCCGCAAATCCGGATTCAGAATATGGGTGGGAAAAATTATTTAGTGAGCGTTTATTTTTAGCATTTAATCGCAATTATGGTTTAGATGTTAGGGTAGCTAGATTTCATAACATATTCGGACCTATGGGAACTTGGAAAGGTGGTAAAGAAAAAGCACCAGCCGCTATGTGTAGAAAAGCAGCAGAAACTCCTGATGGTGGTGAGATAGAGGTTTGGGGTGATGGGCAACAAACTCGTTCATTTCTTTACATTGATGAATGTGTAGAAGCAATATTGCGGTTTATGAGGCAAGATGGGTTTTTAGGCCCGGTTAATATTGGTTCAGAAGAAATGGTTACTATTAATCAACTTGCACAAGCAGCTATTGATGCTTCAGGTAAAAACATTACTATTAAAAATATAGATGGTAGTGAATTTAAAGAAAAATATGGATTTAAATGTCCTGTTGGCGTTAGGGGTAGAAATTCCGATAATACACTATATAAAGAAAAAGTAGGGTGGGAGCCTACAAAATCGTTATATGATGGAATTTTAGATACATTCTATTGGATTGATAAACAAATAAATAATGACTAATATATCAATTTTAGGAGTAGGTAAATTAGGATTATGTTTAGCTCTTAATTTAGAAAAAAAAGGGTTTAATATAATTGGTGTTGATATGTATCAAAATTATATTGATTCGTTAATTAATAAAACATTTACCACAAGCGAGCCTTTGGTAACTGAATATTTACAAAGTTCTAACAAAATTAAATTTACTACTGATTTAAAAACAGCTTTAAAAAATGATATTTTATTTGTAGTTGTAAGTACACCATCAACTTCCGATTGGAAATACAATCACAATGATATTGAAAATATCGCCAATCAATTGATTTCTATTGGTAAACAACCAGTAAGAAAAGATTTGATAATTAATTGTACTACATTTCCAGGTTATTGTGATACATTGCAAGAAAAATTAAAAGAATACAATTATTATGTTTCATATAATCCCGAATTTATAGCACAAGGTACTATTATTAGAGATCAAATAATGTGTGATAATGTTCTAATTGGAGAAGCAGATAAGTATGCTGGTGATTTAATTCAAAGTATTTATGAAAAAATGGTTGAATCTAAACCAATTTATAATAGAATGTCCCGAACCGAATCAGAATTAACTAAATTAGCAGTTAATTGTTTTTTAACAACTAAAATAAGTTATGCTAATATGGTTGGGGATATTGCTAATAGATTAGGATGTAGTTCTGATGTAGTGTTAAACGCTGTAGGTACTGACTCAAGAATAGGTAACAAATACCTAAAACCAGGATTTGGATTTGGTGGTCCTTGTTTTCCTAGAGATAATAGAGCATTAGCTAAATGCGCTGAAGAAGTGGGAATTAATGCTGTTATTTCTAAAGCAACAGATGAAATGAATCAAAAACACTTAGAATATCAAATTGAAGATTTTATAAAACAAAACCCAAATAAAGAAAAAACTATTAAAATAGATTTTGTTACCTACAAAAAAGATAGTGTATTATTAGAAGAATCTCAACAACTTAAATTTGCTATTAAATTAAAAGAGTTAGGATATAAAATTAAAATATTAGATAAAAGACAAGAAGTATTAAAACAACTAAAAAATATATTGTAATGTTATATCAGCAGATATCAAATTGGCTTAAAAATTATTTAGAATCTAATAATTTAGAATGCTTTATAATTGGAATAAGTGGTGGCATTGATTCAGCACTTACATCTACACTATGTGCCCAGACAGGTAAAAAAACAATAGTTGTAAGCATGCCAATATATCAGGCATCCGAACAATTAAAAAGATCCCATAACCATATTAATTGGTTAAAGAGTAAATATTCAAATGTAGAATCGCTTGAAATTGAATTAACTAATACTTTTGAAACATTTAAATCCTTATTTTCTACAGAAAATAAATTAGCATTAGCTAATTCACGTTCACGTTTAAGAATGACTACATTATATCAAATAGCAGGAATGAATAAAGGATTAGTTGTTGGTACTGGTAATAAAGTAGAAGATTTTGGTGTAGGATTTTTTACAAAGTATGGAGATGGTGGAGTTGATATTTCTCCAATTGGAGATTTAACAAAAACAGAAGTTAGACAAATAGCTAAACAATTAGGAATAATAGAAGAAATTCTTATAGCAAAACCAACAGATGGTCTTTGGGATGATGATAGAACCGATGAAGATCAAATGGGTGCAACATATGAAGAATTAGAATGGGCTATGGAGTATAAAAAAGATCCTAAAAAATTATTTGGCAGACAAAAAGAAGTTTATTACATTTATAATAAATTAAATAATCAAAATAAACATAAAATGGTAGCAATACCAACATTCAAAAAAAAATAATGAACTAAAAGAATATTATACTCATTTAAACTTAATAAACTAATGAACATAGATGATATTAAAACTTATTGGGATGCACGTCCATGTAATATACGACATTCTACAAAAAAATTGGGTACAAAAGAGTATTTTGATGCAGTTGAAACTAAAAAATATTTCGTAGAACCACATATACCAATTTTTGTAGAATTTGATAAATGGAAGGATAAAAAAGTTCTTGAAATAGGATGTGGTATAGGTACAGATTCTATAAATTTTGCAAAAGCTGGAGCAAAACTTACATGTGTTGAACTATCTGAAGAATCACTAAACCTTTGTAAAAAAAGATTTGAAGTCTATGGGTTAAAAGCAAGATTTATATTATGTAACGCTGAGGAATTAGATAAATTTATTAAAAATGAACAATTTGATTTAATATATTCATTTGGTGTAATACATCATTCACCAAATCCAAATGAAATAATCAGACAAATTAAACAATTTTGTCACAATGATACTAAAATAAAAATAATGCTTTATTCATTTATATCATATAAAACTTTAGAAGCTTGGATAAAATATGGTTATAAATTTAAATTTAATTTTAAAAAATCAATACAATACTATGCCGAAGCTCAAATAGGATGTCCTGTGGCTTACACATATACCAAAAATGAGTTAAAAAATATGTTTGAAGATTATATTATTTTAAGTATCAAAAAAACTCATATTTTTCCATATATAATTGATAAATATATTATTGATTGTTATGAAAAGCGTTGGTTTTTTAGAATATTACCAAAACAGTTATTTTTTTGGTTAGAATCTTTGTTAGGATGGCATTGGATAATAGATTTAAAAAATAAATATGATAAGTAATTCTCAAATTGGATATGCTGGTAGATTGGGAAACCAATTATTTCAATATGCAATACTTAAATCCATTTCAATAAAAACGGGATATCAAATAGCATTACCATTGGATTTGTTTGAAAGGTCTTGGCATGGTCAGAAGTGTATTTTAAATAGTTTCAAATTACCAAGTTGTACGTTTATTAATACTAATTTTGAATATTTGTATGAAGAATTAGATGCAAGATATTATGATACCGATATATATAATGTATCTGATAATACAAATTTTAATGGGTTTTTTCAAAATCCAAATTATTATGTAAATATTAAAGATAAATTGAGAGATGAATTTGAAATAAAAGATGATATTAAGTCAAAAATTTATAAAATTTTATCAAAATATAAAAATACAACAGTTTCATTACATTTTAGACGAGGTGATTTATCAGATGGAACAAATCCAATAGATACTGATTGGTCTAATAATTTTTCAAATGGTTCAATTCTATATAATTACTATAATTCCGCATTATCTATTATACCCACTAATTCTACAATTTTTTTATTTACAGGTGGTTCGCGTGATGAAAAAACTAATTCTAATGATATAGATTGGTGCATATCTAATTTTAATGATACTAGAATTATATGTATTGATGGATTAAATGATATTGAAACATTTACACTAATGACAATGTGCGACTACAACATCACATCTTTTTCATCTACTTTTAGTTGGTGGGCATCTTTTTTAAATAAAAATGAAAATATAATTGCACCAAAAATATATTATCCATCACAACCATCACTAATACCCGATTTAGTTTATCCTAAAAATTGGACATTGCTATGATATTATTTTGTTTTGGGACAAGACCCGAATGGCTAAAAATAAAGCCTATACTTAATTTAATGGATAAATCTAAATATAAACTTTTATTTACTGGACAACATCCTGATTTATTAAAAGATGTTGTGGTAGATTATAAAATAACAATAACTGAATCATTAAATAGATTAGACCAATTAATAGCAGATTGTTTAATCCAATTTCCAAATGATGGATTCAATTCCGTATTAGTTCAGGGTGATACGGCTTCCGCTTTTGCGTGTTCTGTCGCAGCATTTAATCGTGGTATAAAAATATATTATTTGGAAGCTGGTCTAAGAAGTTATAATTTGAAACATCCTTACCCAGAAGAAGCTTATAGACAAATGATAGCGCGAATATCAGATGTTTGTTTTGCACCAACTCAGATTTCAGCTAATAATTTAATAAACGAAAAAGTTAGTGGTGAGGTTATAGTAACTGGGAATACCGTATTAGATAATTTAGTTGAATTTAAAAATAAGTGTGAATATGGTGATATTGTTTTGGTTACAATGCATCGTAGAGAAAATCACCAATCTATGCATGAATGGTTTAACTACATAAACGATTTGGCAGCGGAATATACTAATTTAAAATTTATATTACCAATACACCCAAACCCAAATGTTAAAAAACACAAACATATTTTAACAAATATTAAAATTATAGAACCCCTACCTCACAAAGAAATGATTCAATTATTAATCAAAACAAAACTAATTATAACTGATTCCGGTGGATTGCAGGAAGAAGGTTCGTTTTTTAATAAAAAAGTAATAGTTTGTAGAGAGACCACAGAGAGACCCGAAGCAATAGAAACTGGCCACTTACATCTTTGTAAAGCTCCGCAACAATTAAAAGAAATTTTTGATAGTTTAATAAAAAATTACTATATTAATCAAAATTGCCCATATGGTGATGGTCAATCATCTCAAAAAATTATAAAATATTTAAAATAATGGATAAGCACAAATTAGTTATAGCCAACATGTATAGGGCAAAAAATAAAACAGCTTTTTTCGCAATACATCAGGCAATTACCAAACTTTCGGAATTTGATATCGAATTTCATATAATATGGGATAATACTGAATATAAAGATGAATGGACAGAAAAAATTGACAATTTAGATTGTAAAATAATATCATATAATAAGGAAATGCTTAATGATTATTGTTTAGATTATGGAATAGCTGAAGAGCAAATATTAAAGTTTTCAAAATTTGGCGCAATATATTTTATAATACACGCTCATTATTTGAAAAAAAATAATATAACCGATTATTATTTAATTTATGATGATGATATTATACTTACCAATGAGTTATCTGAATTTAAAAATTGCTTAAAAAATAAAATACCTTGTTTAATTCACGAACCATTAAATTCTAATTGTGATAAAGTATTGGCCAATAAATTATTTAATCTTTATGGTGGGCAGGATGCTCTTAATTACTATAAAGCCTTAAACCCACAATTTTTAGGATTCAATGCTGGCATTCAGGGAATTAGTTTAGATATGTACGATGATTTTTTAGAGCCAGAGTATTTTAAATTTTTAATTGAACTTTTTGATTATAGGGGAATATATGATGAAAATGGTGTAGAAATATGGGGGCCTGAAAGGTCTTTGATTGATACTCAACAACAATCCTTTTTTGGTATAATGAATATTATCAGGTCAAAAAGAAAACCGCATATTTTGACATTAAATGAGTATTTTGTTTGTCCAAATTGGGGATACCACCCAATTTTTGGTGAAATAGACCATGCAAATGAATATAATGGGTGGGATATAAATATGAAATCTAAAATAATTCATTTCATAGGGCACACTGGACACGCCGGAGAACATTGGGGGAAGCCAAAAATATTTAATGATATGGTTGATATATATTTAAAAGAAAATAATTTGTTATGAAAGTAGTATATGTAACCGGTTGCTTAGGATTCATAGGTTCTTATGTAACCAAAACTTGTTTAGATTTGGGTTGGTATGTTAAGGGTGTAGATAAAATAACATACGCTGCAAATAAAGACCTATTAACACAATTTAAAAAATACCCAAATTTTTCGTTTGTTAATTGTGATATAAACGATTTAAAATTTTTATACGATTGTGATTATGTAATTAACACCGCAGCAGAAACCCATGTTGGTAACTCAATAGCAAACAGCGATGATTTTGTTCACTCCAATATAAATGGGGTTCATAATTTATTGGAACTGATTAAAAATCATAGGGGGGAAAATACGGGTAAACCAACATTATTACACTTTAGTACTGATGAAGTTTATGGTGATATTGAAGAGGGTGAACACATAGAAACTGATTTATTAAAACCATCAAACCCATATTCAGCTACAAAAGCAGCAGCAGATATGTTGGTTATGGCGTGGGGAAGAACATACGGATTACCATATATTATAGTAAGGCCTACAAACAATTATGGTATTGGGCAGTATGTTGAAAAGCTAATACCAAAAACTTGTAAATATTTAAAATTAGGTAGAAAAGTTCCATTACACAATGGTGGAACACCTATAAGAAATTGGTTACATGCACAAGATACCGCTGATGCGATAATCACAATTATAAATGCGGGAGTTAAAAACGAAATTTATAATATTTGTGGTGGATTTGAGCAAAATAATTTGGAAACTGTTAAAAAGATTTGTATATTAGACAATAAAAATTTAGAAGAGTTGGATAACTATATTGATTTTTCTTGTGTAAGACCAGGACAAGATGTTAGATACGCTTTGAATGATTCTAAATTACAAAGGTTAGGATGGAAGCCAAAAAAAGAATTTGATAACGAATTACCACTAATAGTTCAACATTATAAAAATAAATTTATTTGGTAAACTTAAAAAATAAAAATATGAATAATCGTGAATTTAAATGTTCAAAAATTCTTACTGATCTCGTTGAAAACGATGGGTTAGTAGGTATTAAAACCTCATTTGAAGATGAGGGTGCAACTTTTAACGAAACAATTCGTTTGAAAGAAGTGTGTAATCAATCCAAAGTAAAAATTACACTTAAAATAGGAGGACCGGAAGCAATACGAGATTTAAAAGATTCTTCTATTATTGGTGTGAAAGGATTGGTTGCGCCAATGGTTGAATCTGATTTTGGATTAAAAAAGTTTATTCAAGCGTGTAAAGCTAATATTCCAGAAGATGTAATTTCATCTTTACAACTCAATATAAATGTAGAAACTATAAACTCTGTAAACAATATTTCCAAAATACTGGATACAAACGAATCAACTGATTTATATGGTGTTACTGTTGGTAGAGTAGATTTAGTATCATCTATGGGGCAAAATAGAGAATATGTTAATAGTGATGATGTCTATAAAATGGTTAAATCGGTATTTTTAAAGGTAAAAGAAAAAGGACTTAAAGCGTGTTTGGGTGGTGCTATCTCTATGGATTCTTTGAAGTTTCTTAAAAAATTACATTCCGAAGGTTTATTAGATAAATTTGAAACACGATATGCTATATTTGACCCATCTATCACATTAAAAAATTTATCAAAAGCTTTATCTAAAGCGCAAATGTTTGAATATGAATGGTTAATGTGCAAACATGAATTATATACTACCTATGCTAACCAAGATATTAAACGAATAAAAATGATTCAAGATAGAATTAATCAATCAAATACTTACAATGGATTTTAAGGAACTAATTAATAACGAAGAATCAAATACTATAGCTATTGATTTTGATGGTGTTATTCATAGTTTTGAATTTGGGTATTATGATGGAACTATATATGGGACTCCCATTTTAGGGGCATTAGAATCTATTAAAAAAATATCTAATAAATATAAAATAGTTATATATACGGCCAAAGCAAAATTAGATAGGCCGTTGGTTAATGGAAAAACTGGAATAGATTTAGTTTGGGATTGGTTACGGAAATATGATTTGGATAAATATATTTTTGAAGTAACTGCAGAAAAACCAAGAGCTATTTGTTATATTGATGATAAGGCTATACGATTTGTTAATTGGAATCAAACACTAAAAGAATTAAAATATTTTACAAATGAAAGTTTCTGATTTAGTTATAAATTTTTTAGAAAATAAAAATATATCACATGTTTTTACTGTTTCTGGTGGGGGTTGTATTCATCTTATAGATTCTTTAGGAAAATCAGATAAATTAAAATATATTTGTACGCATCATGAGCAAGCTGCTGCAATGGCGGCCGAAGGATACTCACGATTAAAAGAAGATGTTGGTGCTGCTATAGTTACCACAGGTCCTGGTGGAACAAATGCATTAACCGGCGTATTGGGCTGTTGGTTAGATAGTGTTCCAACCATATTCATATCAGGCCAAGTTTCTTTATCTCAAATGGCTACAAATACTGGTTGTAGACAAGTTGGTGATCAAGAGCACGATATAATATCCACTGTAAAATCAATGACAAAATATGCTGTTTTAATAACAAATAAAAATGATATTTTATATGAATTAGAAAAAGCTTATACTTTAGCTGTTTCTGGGAGACCCGGCCCAGTTTGGATTGATATACCATTAGATATTCAAGGCTCAATTATTGATAAAAAAAACCTTAAAATTTATAAAAATAAGAAATTTAATCAAAAAATAAATCAAACCGAAATTACAAATTTTTTGAATTTGCTTAGTAGCTCCAAAAAACCACTTTTTGTAGTTGGTAACGGTATTAGACTATCTAAAAGTTATGAATTATTTAATAATATACTTAAAAAAACTAATATACCGGCTTTAACAGGCGTACATTCTGGTGTTGATTGTATAGATAACACATATAAATACTATTGTGGAAGAATTGGTATTTTGGGTCAAATTACATCAAATAAACTAGTACAGGAATGTGATTTATTAATAGTTTTTGGTAGCAGATTAAGTGTTAAAATGACTGGTTATAATATTGATGGATTTGCACCAAATGCTAAAAAAATATTTGTAGATATTGATAAGAATGAAGTATTTAAGCACAAATTTGGTATAGATTTATTTATACATACAGATTTAAAAGAATTTTTATTGGAAATAATAGATAAAATACCAAAATTGTGTATTTCTGATTGGCAACGGCATATCGTAAAACTAAGGAGTGAACAAATATATTTTTACCCAAAACACGAAAACATAAAAAATTATGCAAGTGCGTACTATTTTACACACAAACTAAAACAATATTGTAATAATTTACCAATTGTAACGAGCGATGGTTCTGCTCATGTTGTTACATTACAAACACTTAATCTAAAAAGTAATCAGCGATTATTTACTAATGTTGGGTGTGCATCTATGGGGTACGGATTACCCGCTGCAATTGGAGCCACCTTTGCAAATAACTATAAAAGTGTAATTTGTATTGAGGGTGATGGTAGCTTACAAATGAATATTCAAGAATTACAAACTATTAAACATCACAATTTACCTATAAAATTATTTGTAATTAATAACGATGGATATTTATCAATAAAAATAACTCAAGATTCATTTTTTAATGGTAAAGAAGTTGCTTCTGGTAAAAATAGTGGGGTAAGTTTTCCTAATTTAGAAAAAATATGTATGGCTTATGAATTAACATATGAATCAATAAAAACTAATCAAGACTATGATATTATTTTACCAAAAGTTTTTAAAACTTCTGGACCTGTTGTTTGTGAATTATTTACATATCCATATGAAAAACACGAACCAAAAGTAATAGCTAAAGGAATAGATGCCAGTGGTAAAATTATACCAGGAGAATTAACAGATATGTTCATATCAGATATATTTAACTTATGAAAATACTAATAACAGGTGGAAATGGTTATATAGCTAAAAGCTTATATAACTCATTGAAAAATTCCTATGAAATAACCACATTAACCAGAAATAACTTTGATTTAAATCATTTTAAAGTGTTAGATTCATATTTGAAACATAAATACTTTGATGTGGTAATTCATTGCGCCGTAAGTGGTGGAAGTAGACTTAAAGAAGATACTATTGGTGATATGGATAATAATCTTCAAATGTATTACAACTTACTGAATTGTAAAGATAGATTTGGTAAATTAATCCATTTTGGTTCTGGAGCAGAAATAATTCAATCTGAAACACCTTATGGATTAAGTAAAAGAGTTATAAGTAAATCCATATCAGAACAAGAAAACTTTTATAATATCAGAATATTTGCTGTGTTTGATGAAAACGAATTAGATACACGATTTATTAAAGGAAATATAAAACGTTATATAAATAAAGAACCTATTGTTATTCATCAAGATAAATTTATGGATTTTTTTTATATGAAAGATTTGATTTCATTGGTTGATTATTATATCCAAAATGAAAATCCACCAAAAGAAATAGATTGTTCATATCAACAATCGTATAGTTTATTTGATATTGCAAATATGATAAATGGCTTAGATACCCATAAAACCCAAATTATATTTAATAATGGTGGGATGGGTGAAAAATATTGTGGTAATTCTAATACACTTTTAAATTATATTGGATTAGAGGTTGGTATTACCAATATTTATAATAAATTAAAAAATGAAAAAAATTAGTTTTTGTATCAATACAGCAAAAAATGAAATAAACCATATTAGGTTACTATTTCAATCTTTAGAAAAAAATTTATCTACAACGGAGCATGAAATAATTGTTTTTGTGGATAGTGATAATCAAAATACAACCGAATGGTTAATATCGCAAAAGGGGATATTTCCAAATCTAAAAATACTAAAAAATAAATTACCTATTCCATATGGTTATCAGTTAAATATTAACCATATGTTTTATTTGGCAAAAAATGATATAGTATCGTATATCCAATCGGACATGGTAATATGCAAAAACTATGATTTGGAAATATTAAAACACATAGAACCAAACACAATAATTTGTTCTACACGAATAGAACCCCCATTACATCCTAGCTCTGGAGAAAAAATTACATATGATTTTGGGTTAAATCCATTAAATTTCAATTTAGAAGAATTTACAAAATACGCAGAAACCCAAAAAACGAACAAAAAAACTGAGTTTTTCTTTGCACCATTTTCTATGTATAAAGATGTTTGGAACTCAATTGGTGGGCATAACTCTATTTTCAGACGTTCTCGTGAAGATACTGATATTTTAACAAGATTAGTATTAAATGATGTAAAAATAGTTCAAATTTGGAATGCAGTAGTTTATCATTTTACATGCACCTCAAGCAGAGGTCCTGATTGGTTTAATAAAAATAACGAAGAATCCCAACATAGATTAAATTTACAAAATTTGGCAGACCAAATTGAATTAGGTAGATTTTTTAGAAATTGGGGATATATGGAACATAGTACTAAAAAACGAAAATACTATGAGATAAGTGTAAAAATAAAAGGGAATATAAGTAACTTAGAAAAGTTTTATTATATAGAAAGATTTTTTAATAAAGTATATGTTGATGATATTTCTATTGTAGATGATTTACAAAAAGTTTATGATGATGAACATATTGTGGCAAATAACTTACTTGGTGTTACCACAGATGTTTGGGATAATTATAAATATATGTTTAACAAATTAAAGGCATCTGAACGAATTTTTTCAAGCAATGAGTGTAACGATGAAATTGTCGTAGAATTTAATTTTAATGATTTCAAAGATTACCATTTTAACGATTTTTTAATAAATTTACAACATATAATAGGCCAAACCGACGTGGGGGAATTTGAATATGATTATTTTAACATATTTATAAAAAGTAAAAATGATTTATCCAATATGAAAATAAAAATTACCAACCCAACAATTAAAGAAGAAGATTTATATTTAATTTTGTAAAATATTATGCCTAAAGTAGATTTAAGAAATTATGATTATGGAGAACCCGCAGGATTTGAAAAGTTTAAGCCCAAAAAAGGGAGAAAGGGTGAGAATGTTGATGACATTCTCCAACCACAAGGGAAGCCTGTTAGAGGGGGAGAGAGTGGAGATAAAAGAACTTCTGGGAAATGAAATAAAAGTTTCAGACCCATTCGGAATTGAGTGGGTTATTCCAAAAAATTACCTATTTATATAAGGTTTTAAATTTAGTTTCGTCAATTCAGTTATGTTAAAAATAGTGAAAGGACAAGACTATGAAAAGATTTTTTACTGAAATCTTCCAAGACGAAAAAGGAGGATTCTCATCCAAACGATTTGTTGGTATTATGTGTGCAATAGCATTATGTGCTACAATGTACCATAACCAATTTACAGATTCAAACATCGCACCTGCCGATTCCTTAATTAATGCTGTTGCCGCACTTGCCTTCGGGGCTTTGGGGTTGGCATCAGCAGATAAAATTTTCAAAAAATCTAACAAAGGTGAGGAATAATTATGGGACTTTTTAGCAAATTACTATACAACGAAGATTTCCAAAGGGTTGAAAACGACCAAAGGTTTAATTTCATGCTTCAAACCATGCAATCCAATCGTTGGAAAATCACATTATTAATTTTATTTACATTCTTTTTTATCATATTCGGTATTGTTATGGCAGTAATGTTTAAAGCAACTATTGAAGAAGCATGGAAAGAATTACTACTTATCCTTTTAGGTGCTTTTGTGGGTAATCTAAACAAAGTAGTAGACTTTTGGTTCTCTAACGAAGATAGAGATAAGATGCTCGTTCAAAAAATGGACGAAGAAGATGGGGTTTCGCTATCAGGAAATGAAGAATAGTTAAACCTTAAAGGAAAAAAATGAAAAAACTACTTTTATTACTTGCGTTAATTTTACCATTTGGTTCATTTGCTCAAAACGGCAGAACGGAAGTATTAACATCGCCAAACCAAAACTCACCACACTTTTTGATTGATACGGTGTTTACACTTGGTAGTATTTTACAGGATACTACTGTGGTGTATTTACACTATCATAACCCAACCGCAGTAAGTTATGCTGGTTTTCAGGTAAGATTTTTTTACCCCACAGCAGCTTTCAAGCAACCTATTGTAAAATGGGGACCAACCGCAGTTGGAGTCAATACAAAGTATGGTTCTTACTACAGTCAGCCTGGTTGGGTAAACGCAACTGCGATTTACACAGGAACATCTGCTGTATTTGATTGGCCGGATGGTGCTGTATTTGAAGTTTTACTCCCACACGCCGTTGGATTTAATCCATCCGCTGTTGATTCATTAGAAGTTCAATCCACCCCCGCCTATACAAACATAGCAACTACTGTTGGTGGTATTGATAATACATTAGGTGTTTACAATTATGGTGGTAGATTCCAAATGGATACACTCACCATCCCAGTAACTTTATTAAATGTAGATGGAACACCTGCACCAGATATGCCCTTCGCATTTGATTATAAATTAAAGACCGCACAAAATTATACTCGTGGTGCAAGATTTGTAACAGATGCTGCTGGTTTAGCAGGAATTAAAATCCCATACGATACATCATTCTATAATGTTAAGTTAGTATCCAATTTAGATACCTTATCTGATAATTCAGCTATCAACATTACCGATGCTTATCGATTATCCGATATGAGTATTTACGCTGATACTGCAGAAGCATATGAATTTCAGCAAGGTGATGTAAACCGAAGCGGAACATTATCGGTAGCGGATGCGTATCTAATCTTTAATCGTCTTGCAACAGGTAGAACTACTTGGTCTCCCGTAGTAGCAAATGAATACAATGTTAGATATTATACTCCAGCAGAATACACAACAATTATGAATAACCCAAATGTGTTTCAAACCTCTATTATTGGAACAACTAATATTGATGTTCCATTAAACGGATTAAATTCATTAGATTATGTAGGGTATGTTTTGGGGGATGTAACAAATACTGGATTAAATAACTTATCATTCCAAATTCAAAGATTGAATAACCCAACATCAGGCACATCCTATGTATTGGATGAAGGAACGATTTATCAAAACATTGTAGATTCAGTTCAATTCAGAATCCCTAAATTAACTATTTCAGGTGATAATACCGCAGATGTAGCTGTTACCTTTATCACACACGGAAACAAAGTAGGTGCTGCACAACTATCCTTAAAGTATGACCCAACCATTTTCAGATTTACGAATGTTAATGTAGGGCCGGAAGCAAGTGCTTGGAACGCATTCATTTCCGCAAAACCTGGTGAAATAACTTGGGGTGGACACGAATCCAAAATGTCGCCATCACTTATCATTAATCCAACTCAAATGTTTAATTTCCAATTTGAAATCTTAAACCAAAATTGGGAACAAACTCCTATTAAAATAACCAATAAAGCAGCGGGGAATGAAAAAGCAGAAGATTTAAACATTATTCCTTCACCTGTAGATGCTACTGTAGTAAATGGTAGAAGAGCAAGAGAGCTTGTAAATGAATTGGTAAACGGATTTAGAGTATATCCAAACCCAGTTCAAGATGTTTTAAACATAGATTATTTCCAAACAAATTGGGGATATTTAACATACGAAATCTACGATTATATGGGTAAAAACTTTTATTCAGAAAAAGAGTTCGTAAATCAAAATCAAGTAGTTACAAAATCAATCAATGTTAGTGATTTAAAGACAGGTTTTTACTTTGTAAGATTAACCACTAACGAAAAGCAAAAAGTTTACAAAATATTTAAATTCTAAAAAAGGAGAAAAAAATGGCAGAAGAGACAGAAAATGATGGTAGTTGGGGTGGATTAAAAAAGACCATCGTTGGAACACTCGCCACTGTAGTTACGGGTGGTGGTGTTTGGATTTCCACAACCTTATTTGGTGGTGGTGGAAACGATAGTGATGAAACCAAAACGGAACAAACTGCACCCGCTGCAGCACCTGTTATCAATCTTAACTTGGAAAACAACAACCAAAGTAACGCATCCGCAGGTGGTGGTGGAACTACTGTAATCAGAGAAAAAGAAACTATCAGAGAGGTAGCACCAGCTCAATCAAATCCAGCTCCAGCAGCTGCAGCACCTGTTGAAGAAAAGAAAGAAACACCTGCTGAAAGAATGAAAAGGTTGAGAGCAAAACAAGCAGAACAAGAGGGTGAAGAATGAGAGAAATAGTTTTAATTCCAATTGTAAGCTGCTTATTATTATTGGGTGGGTGTAAATCATCTATTTCAACTACACAATATCAGGCAGATTTTGAAAAGACAGATAGAACTTTAGAATCTATCTCTACCTACACAGGTAAGAAGCAAACGCTTCAACTTTCAAAATTAAATGTAAACAAAGAACTTTGGGAAACATTTCCCGAATTGAGAGAGAAAAGACTTGGCTTAGGTGTATCTAATCGTATTATAGAAAACCTACTATATACTAATCGTTTTGAATTTACTGAAGAAAAGGATGCTGTTGTAAACCAAATGTTGGATGCGTGGGAAAAGAAGATTGATGGTTTAGATGATGGTAAGACAAAACTTAAAATGCAAGGTATTCGTTTACCAAAATATATCGTTTATGCAGAGATTTATGATTTTTCGGTTTCATACGCAGAAAACTACGATAAAGGTAAATTAAAGAAAACCAACACAACTATTATGGGTATTCAAATTCGTTTAGTAAATGTAGAAAACTCACAATTTATAGTTGCTTCCGGACAAGGACAATCTACTCAATTTGGTGAGGGTTACTTTAAAAACCCTACAATGGGATTCGACCAATCAACCGTTGGTATTGCTACTCAAAAGGCTTTGGAGGTTGCGACAATGAACCTCGTAAAGCGTCTTGAGCAAAATGGTTGGTAAAAACTTACTACTTACAACTATCTTAATTATAGGTGGAGCTTTGAGTGTAAACGCTCAGAGTTTCACCTATTACTATATTAATCCTTGTAATGGCAGAACTGAATCGGTTCAGTTACAAACCCAATCATCTCAAGTAACAATGTTTTATGCGGGGCAGTATCGTGTATTTACTTATACTGAATTAGAGCAAGGGGGGTATGAACAATGGGTTCAATCTATCAGAGACGCTTTACCACCCGGCTCTAACCCATGTGCAACAGAAGGGGCAGAAGCATCAAATAATGTTTCAAATTTTATAGGTAGTGTAACTGCTAATGGTGTTGCTAATATTTCATCAGTAGTCTCTATGGCTAGCTCTATTGGCAGTTCTGTTGGAAATATACCTACACCCCCACCAACACCAAGAAATGATAATGGAAGTAATAACAATGGTAATAACAACAACTCATCATCCGAAGGAGGTGGGGGAGAAGGTGGTGGTGAAATAACAACACAAGGAGAACAAAACCAACAAACCGCAAGTGGTGGTGAAAGTGAAAGTAGTGGTGATGATGGTGGAGGCGGTAGTGGAGGTGGAGGTGGAAAAAGTAAATCATCTGCTAAAGCATCAACTGGTGCTTTAATCGCTACGGGGGATATTGTAATAATCAGAAACGATTCAAATATTACAAAGAGTGGGAATGATAATTTTAGATTTAATACATCCTTAACCCATGTCAATACCTCACAAACTTTTATTAAAGGTATAAACATAAATTACCAAACAGGGCAAAACATACTAAACCTATCAGGCTATGGTTCTTTGAAGTATAAAGGGTATATGGGTATATTTTCCACATCGTATATGAGTAACTTTAAAGATAATTGGTTTTTAACAGCTTCCTTGCTCAATGCACAAAAAATAGATAAGATAACACTTATGGGTGGAACAACCTTTACATTGGGTGAAATTAGTAAAAATACTTTTAAAAATTGGTCTTTAATCGGTGGTGGATTTACAAACTTTAAAGGTGGTAAATCTATTGGTGTTAATTTTCTTGGATTAGCTGTGTATTCTCCCTATATTTATTTCTATGCGGGGCAGTGGTATAAAAGCGGATTTTTATTTATACCAATGGTAAACACCGATTTGAAAGTAACTGATAAGTTTAAATGGACTTTGAGTTTTTCAGGTGTTTATCAACTGAACCAAACATTTTTGAATTGGCAATTATTGACAGGAACTAAAATAATGTTATGATGAAAAAGTTAATATTACTATTACTACTACCACTTTCGGTATTTGGGCAGATGACTTATACCCAATCCTCAACAACTTATTCTTATGAGTCAACCACAGGAACTGCTCTAACATTGGGGGATGACCAAACCATAACCAATTTACCTATTGGTTTTACTTTTAATTATTGGGGAACTGATTTTACAACAGTCAATATTTGCTCAAATGGATGGATATCATTTACCAATACGGGTGGTAATATTGTGGGGGGTTCTCCAAACAATGTAGTAGCTAATGGTATTCATGCAAATGCTATGGATTTGTTTCCAATAACAGGTTATTTTGTAAGATACCAAACTATTGGTTCATCACCAAACCGAAAATTTGTTGTAAGTTATCATATAGGGTATTATAGTTGTAATTCCAATACAACCCTTTTTACTGATTTTCAAATCGTATTATCTGAAACCACAAATTTAATTCAAATAAATATTAGTTCGCATCCCGGCTGTTCTTCGGGAGCATCGCTTCAAGGAGTTTCAAATAACAACAATTCACTAATAGTAACAACAACTGGTAGAAATGGGGTTAATTGGAGTCCGACAACAAATTCATCAATTATATTTACACAATACACACCCTTCACACATTCAGGTATTATACTAACTGAAAATGATGTGTCCGTTCCAAATATACTTACAAAAATTTTTAAAAGAAGTTCTACATTAGGATTATCAAACACAATGAATGTTAAAATATTTTCAACACATGGTGGTAATGGAAATACTTCTCAATACATTGCTCACCCAACAGTTACTGCTGATTTTGATAAACTATTTAATACATCATTTTCTAACACTCAACTCAGATGGAATTCAACATTACCCACAACCGCTTGTTTGAATTTTACAACATTTACAACTCTTACTGGTGCAGGTGCTACTGTACCCAATAATGGTGATTTCTATTCAGTTGAAGTTACGGGAACATTTATACCCGCAGTAACTGGGACTTATTCTTTTGGAGTAAATTCAGATGATGGAAGTGATTTATTTATTGGTGGAACTTTTGTTGTTAGTTACTATGGTGGACATGGGATGAGTGGGCCGATATATGGTAATATAAATTTGGTAGCGGGAACACAATATACCTTCAGAGCAAGGATGCAAGAATTTGGTGGGGGCGATGGATTAGCAGTTGTATGGAAAAGACCAGGACAATCCACCTACTCTTTACAAACATCAGAATTGGGGGTATTAACACCTACATTTACTCCTTGGACACAACAAACCACATCCACAACAAATGCACAAGGACAGTATTCTTTTTCACAACCTATAGCAAATGGAGATGAGTGGTATATTGAAGTTGTAATTCCAACAACAACCTCAAACTTATCTTCTGCTGATTTTATAGGAGTTGATGATATCGTATTACAAAAAACACCAATCAAGTCTTATCACTACCACAAATACGAATTGAATGGTGATAATAATATTACGATTGGTGATATAAACACATTAATTAAAAGAGTAAACGGAACACCCTATACTAAAAGAACCTTACTATTCACAAACTCACAATGGACAACTTTAACCACCGGCACAACTGATTTAAGAAGTTCAATACCCGGCGTTCAATCTACCTATACTTTTACTCCTTTGAATGGAGGAACAACTAATCTATATTTATTATCACCAGGATTTACAAATCAATCAACTTTAACTTATTAAAAGGAGAAAACAATGAACACAATAGTATGTTATTTTATTTCAAGCGTTATCACACTTGCTCATATGAATGGGGTGCCCGATACAAAACTAACTTATGGTGCAAAACAAATCGTTACTGAATTGGTAAACGATAAGTACGCACTTTGCGATGATGGTAGGCCAATAACTGTAGAAATCTTATCAATTGAAGCACCAACAAAAGGTATTAGAGTAGGCCCATTTGAATTCAAACAAAAGAAAACTATTGTAAAAACAAAAATAACAATGGATGGTAAGGAGTATTTTGGGGAAGGTTCAAACAAAACATCAGTATCTTCTACAATTTTACAATTACAGGATGAAAATCTACCATTTGAAAGAACCGAATTTAGTTCTGCTTTAAGAAAATCATTAGAATCATCATTTAAAAAATAAAAAAAGGAGTAAATATGGAATTATTAGTTATATTAGTTGCTGGTTTTTTGTTTATGTTCTTCAATGAACTTGAAGATGAGTGTATTTCAAATAATTGGAAAGGTAAGTATGAAAAGTGGAATACAAAAAACTCTTGGAAGGGCAAGTGGAAATTAGATAAAGATGGCAACCCAATGCCATATGAAAAAAAATGGTATCATTTTGGAGTTCCAATGCCTAAAGCAGAAAGATATCCTTATGGTTCAACCCTATTTGTAGGGTTTAGTGATGCAGAACACTTTTTTCAAATGATGAAAGTTCTTTCTGTGTGTTTTGGGTTTGCTGTTTATGGGTTTTGGCCGGCAGCCTGTTTTTTTGTAGGACATATTTTATTAGGTGTAGCAAAAGAAACTGTTTTTAAATCTTTTTTAAGATAAAAACGATATTTATATAAGTAACAAAACGAAAGGGTATTTATGGACATTAACAAATTAAAAGGGCATATTCCTGATGGGGTGCTAGCACAAATTCCATCTGTTATGACCACATTCAAAATTGACACACCACTTAGATTATCACACTTTTTAGCCCAATGTGGACACGAAAGTGCTGGTTTCAAAGCCGTTCAAGAAAATCTAAACTATGGAGCTAAAGGTTTATTGGGTATTTTTAAAAAATATTTCCCAACCGAAGCTAAAGCTTTACAATACGAAAGAAAGCCTGAAAAAATTGCTAACTTAGTATATGGTGGTAGAATGGGAAATGGTGATGAAGCATCAGGTGACGGATATAAGTTTAGAGGTAGAGGTTACATCCAACTAACAGGAAAAAGTAATTATACTGCTTTTGGTAAAGCAATTAACGAAGATATAGCTGCTAACCCAGATTTAGTAGCAACAAAGTATCCATTATTATCAGCTGCTTGGTTTTGGTCAAGCAATGGATTAAACACTATCGCTGATAAAGGTGCGGATGATGCAAGTGTAACATCTGCTACAAAGAGGGTGAATGGTGGAACAATTGGTCTTGCTGATAGAATTAAACACTTTAAAGAGTATTACGCATTACTTAAATAAAAAATGAAATTTCCAATATCATTTGAAGATTTTATAAAAGACCCCATCAAAGCCATTATGTTTTTGGTTTTGGTGGGGATCGTTTTTCTTTATATTGATAATAGAATGGTTTATAAAGAACAAATAGAAACTCAGAAAGTTAGAATTAATAAATTAGAGCAGGATGTTGAAAAATTACAACAAACTGTGGTTAAATTAGTAGAAGAATGCGATTAGAAAAGATTTACATATTATTAATTGCCTTTGTTGGCGGGGTGGCTGGATATAATTTAGGATATAGAGTTGCTGAAAGTGATTTTGTAGCTACAGAATCCGCTTTGCTAGATAAAATATCTTCGTTGGAATGGGAGGTTGAAAATATCTATGAAGAAAAAGAAAAAATAATTGAGGAAGAATTTATCAGACAGAGTGATTCAGTACACACCCCCACAAAAAAAATAAAATACAAAAAAGCTCAAAAAGCAAAAACAAAAGTTGATTCTTTAGAATTTGTTGTTGAAAAAAAGATTGAAATGATACGTTTGAAAAAATGGAATGACAGTATAGAAGAACATTTATTAAGAACGGAAATACAAAGATTAAAGAAAGACTAATATGACAAGTAAATTACAAATACTTACTAATCCGTTGATATTAACAATAACATCCATATCCGGCTTATGTGCTTTTATATGTAGTTATTTTCTTAATCTATATATGAACAATCAAGACCAATATACCGCAGTAATTGGTGTAATGTTTTTAGATGGTATATTTGGAATAATAGCCGGTTCAAAAAAAGAGGGATTTAAAACACGCAAAGCCCTAGGTGTACTAAGAAATACTTTTGTTTGGATAATGATACTATCCGCAATACTAATGGTGGAAAAGGGTTTTAGTGGCACGGGTTGGTTGAGTGAAGTAATTGTTGTTCCATTTATGGTGTTTCAGTTAGTAAGTGCACTTAAAAACGCATCAATGGCAGGGTATATAAAGATGAGTTTGTTAAATGAGATACTTGATAAAATAGATAATCACAAAGGAATTAGAAAGGTATAATATGGGATGTGGGTGCGAACAAAATAAAAAACCTTTAAAAGAGGCTTTGGTAGTAACAAAGGATAATTTAAGAGACCAAGCCTATAATGCTATCTACAATACACCGATATCGTTTACATATCAAAACAAAGATACAGGTGGTAGAAGTAATGCATCATATCAAAAGGCGTTGAATAGAAAAGAAAAAATCGGCAAACCCGTATCTGATACTGATAAAGATAAGATGGTAAAAGAATTAATACCATTCCTTGCTTATTTATACAAAAAGCATTTGAAAGCAATAGTGAAAGAGGGTAATAATAAACCAACCATATCTAAATTTATAAAAGAAAATATTAGGATTAAAAAAAATGGCGACGTGTTCCTCAAAACTAAAGGGTGAAACTGAGCAAGAATTTAGAAAAAGATGTGGTGGATACACCTATGCTTTTCCAATAAATATCTTTCAGAAAAAAGAAGAAGAACCCCCTGCCGAAGAACCACCACCGGCAGCTGAACCCACACCACCACCACCTGCACCTGAAGGTGGTATAGAAGAAGCAAAACATACCAAAGGTGGTATATACAAAGGTAAATTAAAGATTGGTGGAGTGCCTGTACCTGTTGAGGTAGAAATGGTTGGTGTTGATAATAGAACCCGTAGTTATTTGGTAAGAGTAATCCATATTGATAAACAATATTGGAGTAAGTTACCAAAAGATGGTATAATCCCTATTCCATCTCGTATTTTTGATATACCAGGCGGTGGTTGGGCTAAACTAAAAACACCATCGGTATTTGAGAACCAGAAGTATTACGATAAGTTGAAAACGATTGAAACTATGGTAATTGAACTTTTGAAAAAAAGAATAAAAGAAGATTGGACGAATAAATACAAAAAATCCATAGATTGTAATAATCCAAAAGGATTTTCCCAAAAAGCACATTGTGCGGGGAGAAAAGCCAGACAGAGGGGTGAGGATACCAAATCAAGTCCAGTAAAATAAATTTGGATAATTAAACTTTCTTTCGTATATTTATAGGTATGAGAAAAGTTTTAAGAGTATTTGATTTGGATGATACCCTCGTAAAGACATCATCAAAAATTAAGGTAATCCATTCAGATGGCAAGGAATCCATGCTTACACCAGGTGAGTATGCTGTTTATAAAGAAAAACCTGGCGATAAGTTCGATTTTGGGGAATTCAACAAACTCCTACAAGAACCAAAACTAATTAAAAAGAATGTAGATTTACTGAAAAAGATGCTTTCAGACCCATCCAAAAAAGTAACTATATTGACTGCCAGGACTTTAGGATTTCCAATTAAGCACTTTTTTAAAACACAATTAGGTTTGGATGTGTATCCTGTTACATTGGGTAGTAATAATCCACAAGATAAAGCAGATTGGATTGAAAAGCATATAGAAAAAGGATATACTGATATTGCTTTTATGGATGATTCACCATCAAACATTCAGGCGGTAAATAAACTTAAATCAAAATACCCAAATGTAAATCTTAAAACAAAATTGGTTGTAGACCATTTTGCTCCTGAGAAAAAAGTTCGTATATTTGAATCATTGGTTCAATCAAAATTTAACGATTTATTAAAAGTTTTTTAATATATATAGTATGGTAAACGAATACGAAAAAAAGGCAATGGATGATACTTTGGAGATAGTCCTAAGTAGGAAGCGTGGAATTGCGGATTATAAAAAACTTGTAATCCCACATTTAGTTGATTTTTATCTAAAGCACGAAGAATACGAAAAACTCCAACAGTTGAAAAACTTTACCGACAGGATGGAGAAACTAAATGAAAATAAAAGTAAAAAAGCTAAAGTATGAGGTAGATTCCGGCGGAACTGGCCAAACCCATATTATTTATGTATTGGACAGGTCTAATCGTCCAATATTAGCGGAGTTATGTAACGAAAACGAAATACCAATTTACCTAAACAAATATCAGAAAAAATTTGATATACCCAATGGCAAAATTATATATTCATAATGATGATATCCATTCGTTCAATGATGTCATTCTAATACTATCAAATATGTTTGATTACCCACTAAATCAATGCGCAAGTATTGCTCACATAATTCATACAACCGGTGATTGTTGTATAAAGGAGGGTAATTATGATGAATTGTTTAACTATCAAAATAAACTAAACTATTTAAGGTTTGAAACGGAGATAAAAAATGAGCGTAGAAAAAGAGCAAAAAAGTAAGGGTTTGGGAGATACCATTGCAAAGGTAACATCAGCAACCAAATTAGATAAGTTGGCTGAAAAAATAGCCCATATTGCAGGACACGAAGATTGTGGGTGTTCTAAAAGACAAGAAACCCTAAATAAGTTGTTTCCATACAAATAACCCAACTGTCCAATAAATTGGACACTTTTAGGTAAAAATGTGGATAACTTTTTGAAAAAAGGCTTGGAAATATAGGTTTTCTGTTGTATATTTACTATGTAATGATTGATAAACTAACCCCCCAAATTGTGAAAAAGGCCACTTTTAAGGTTATTTTCCCCACGAACTATGAGTTCGCTAATCCCAATAGTAAGGTTGAAACCTCCTATGAGATTGAGTATTCCACCCCTTTAGAGTTAAAGAAACTCTATCAGGAAGCCCGCCAGGTGTGGTCTGAATACTTTGTAGAGGCTTATACGGATACTTTTGTGATGTCGGATTCCCACACCTATCAGGAAGAAATCCAAAAACAACTGATGGCCGCTGAATGGTAATTTAAGATTTAACCTAAATTTAATATTGAAAGTTTGTAAATATAGGTTTTCTGTTGTATATTTACTATATAATGATTGATAAGTATTCCCCAATTACTATGAAAAACGAAAATGTTCGCCGATTTGTTCACCTCCAAGAGAAGGCTAATCTTATGATTGAGACCTATGGTAGGTGTTCTGATGATATTGCTAACGAATTAGAAGAATTGGGAGATAAACTCTCCCCCGAAGAAATTAAGGAAACTTTACGAATTTGGCAGGAAATGCATACCCTGCCTTATGGTGATGATGATTTTTAAATAAAAAACAAAAAAAACAATATGAAAAAACTAATCGCAATTTTGATGCTTGCTGTAACAGTTATGGCTTGCTCAAACAACCAAACCACCACAACCGAAACTACAGGTGAGCCGGTAGATTCAACTCTTTTCCAAAATACTGTGGAATTGGGTGGTGGTGTTGATACTACTGCTGTAGCACAGTAATCAACTAAGTCAGGTGGCGGTATTGGTTATGGCCCGCTCAGAAATGAGAAAGCACAGGTTCGAATCCTGTCCTGACTACACGTTCCGAAACAAGACAACGGATAGTGTGCTCTACACGATGAGAAACGGAGTGATGTCCGTATGAGACTGCTGATAGGACAAGGTTCTATTTAGATTGACTATCTACTGAAAGAGGGAATAAATAGTAACCCAAATAGTCTATTCCTAACTCAAGAAATTGAGGACAGCCACAACACCTGTAAGTTGGATAAATTAGGGTGTTACTTAGTCAGGTGGCGGAATTGGTAGACGCACACAAGATGGGGAAGGCATAATAATTGCGAAAAGTCAGTACCCTACAACTTGTTATAGAATTACAGGTTCGAATCCTGTCCTGACTACTAAAGATTAATGATATGAGTTTAGATTGGAAACAAGTTTATATTGAAATGGGTTCTCGTGATAAAAAAACAAAGAAACTCAAATATTACAATGTTACATCTTTTAATCACAAACGATTTACCTGCAATTGTCCTGCGTATGAGTTTGGTAGGGGTTCGGAGTGTAAACATATTAAAAATTTAAAAAGAAAATTATCTATTGTGTAGTGTTAGTTGTTGTTTAAAAATAAAAAGAAAGGAAAATTATTATGGAAATTATTTATTTCGCGTTAGGGTTGGTTATAGCTTTGGTGGTTGCTGAGGTTTTGGCCTGGTTTAGCGTAATTAAAGTGTTTAATCGTTATTCTAAAAATATAACCGATATTCAGATAAAAAATGAAGAACTTATTCGCTCTTCAAAAGAAGAATTACAACTCCTAAATCTTAGGGTTGATAATTTAGAAAATCAAATCTATAGAGATATAGATGAGGTTCACACTAGAATAGGTTCAGAAGCCGAAAGGATTGAGAGAGGAATTGATTTTCGTATAGATAAAACCTCTAAAGATATAGATGAGGTTCACACTAGGATAAGTTCGGAAATTGAAAGGATTGAGAGAGGAATTGATTCTCGTATGGATAAATTTGATTTAAAATTAAAAAAAGATTTACTTAAAGGATAAAATTAACTAACAACAACTACACCGCACAATAGATATTTTTATATGGCAAATACAGTATTTAATTACATCACTATCAACAACGCTGATGGGAATGTAGTAGAAAAAATTAAAGAAATTTTCAAATCCACTAATGAAGACCCATTTGAAACAACATTCACAGTTGAATTGGTAAATGCTCTTTTTGATAATATATGGCCTAATGGTAATGATGATTATGATAGAAGTTGGGTAGAAAACAAATGTGGAGCAAAGTGGTTTAATGGGTATGTGAGTGATTATGGTGATGATGGAACTATTACGATAAATATAGATTCCGCATGGGACCCCATTTTTGGTTGGGTTGAAAAATTAGCAGAGGTATTATCTAATATCAAATCCGATGTTTGGATTCAAAACAAATTTGAAGATGAAGGTTACAACTTTGCCGGAGTTCATTTAATAGCAAAAGATTATTCTTCAGATGAATATATTGAAATGGAAGATTGGGATGTAGATAAATTTTTTGAGGGTGGTGAAGAATATAATTTATATTGTGATAAACTGTCAAATATGATGGATGAAGAAGTTGATGCATATTTTGAATATTTAAAAAGTATAGAAAATGAGTAAGACAATTTTTTGTGATATTGATGGAACGCTTGTATATCAGGTTCCATTTGAAGAAATCAACCTGACAACAAGTATGGCTTTGCCGGGAGTTGTAAAAAAAATGAATGAGTGGTATAATTCCGGTTATTATATTGTATTGACAACCGCTAGACCCGAAGAATACGAACTTATTACTAAACAAGAAATGATGAATTTGGATATTCCATACCACCAATTGGTAATGGGTATTGGTAGGAGTGAGAGGGTATTAATTAATAATAAAAGTGTAAAAAACCCAACCGAAAAAAGGGCAACTGCTATTGAGGTTGAAAAAAATGGTGGGTTTAATGATATTGATATTTAATTTATATGGAACTACCCAATGTAAAAAATGTAAATAAGGGAAAAAAGCGTTTAAAGAAACACCATTTCAAACCAAAGGATATGGTGGCATATAAATGGTATGCTGAAAAAGAGGTTGGGTATATTATGGAGTGTTATCACTCATCCGATGGGTGGGCCTGTTATAAAATCAAATCAGCGAGCAAACCTGGATGTATTTATTCCGATATGCAGTTGGATGACCCAGAAGACCCATATTGTTACATATCATCCGTTTTGACGAAATCAATGACGGGTGGTGAAAAGGAGTTAGTAAAAAAAAGAATTGAATGGAGTGAATCCAAAAATTTACCTAATAATAAACCGATTGTTGAGAAAAAAGCAGAAAAGGTTGTTGTTGATAAGAATGAACTAAAAAGGGCTATTGAAAAACAAAAAGATTTTATTAACGGAAAATTTTGGTAATTTAAAAATTATTTTGTATATTTATCAAAAAAACAAAAGGAGTTATGATGAACTATAAACCAATGAATGATTATGTGCTTGTCTTAGTAAACAAACACGATGAAAAAACGCAGGGTGGATTGTATAAACCTGAAACTGCAAGAGAAACAATGAGTGGAAAGGTTGTTGCAGTTGGCGATGGATTATTTACTCAACAGGGGGTAAAGATACGTATGAAACTAAAAGTAGATGATGAAGTTCTTTTAGATGGAACAGGCACTCAAATCAAAATTGATGGAGTAAAATACAATCTATATCGTGAAAGTGAAATTTTGATGGTAAAACTATCAGATAATTAATATTATTGTTTCATATGTTGGGGTCTCAAAAGGGAACGGTTTTACAAAATGGTTATGTGTTAGGAAAGGGGAGAGAACCTCTTGGACTGACAGAAAATCAGATTAGGTATGCTATGAAAAATACCACATCTAATCGTCAAGCCGCTCTCTTTTTGAGAATTTCTTTTAATGGATACAAAAAATATGCATTACAATATATTGATTCCGAAACAGGCTTATCTTTGTGGGAATTACAAAAGTTAAATAGAAATCAAACTCCACGAAAACCAAGAAAGAAAACAAAAGCCCATAAACTTATAAACGATATTTTTGAGGGTAAGTATCCAGAGTATTCAATCCGGTCTTTAAAAACAAGATTATCAAAGATTGGACATACTTTAGACCCACCATTTGAATATTGTTGTCATGTTTGTGGGTATAACGAAAGAAGGTTGAGTGATGGTAATATACCTTTGATATTAGACCATTTAGATGATGATTGGAAAAATCATCGTAGGGAAAATCTTAGGTTTATCTGCTTTAATTGCTACCACAACAACAGGGGTAACATTAGGGGAACTCAACCACAATTCAGAATAGAAAGATTAAAACAGCATATCCTAAACAAAATAATGAACGAAGTAAACCAAAAAACAAAAGGAGAATAAAGTTATGAAAGGAAAACAAATCTTTCACGGTAAAGAATCCCGTGAAAAACTACTTAAAGGAGTAAACGAACTAGCGGATGCAGTAAAAGTTACATTAGGACCTAAGGGCCGGAATGTAATCATTCAGCGAGATGGAACACAACATATCACCAAAGACGGTGTTACGGTTGCCAAATCGGTGGAGTTTTCTGATAATACTATTAATATTGGTGCGCAAGTAATCAAAGAAGCAGCACAACAAACTGCTGATAAAGCTGGTGATGGAACTACCACATCCACCGTACTTGCTCAATACATCTTTAATGAGGGTATGAGTGAGATTGAAAGGAGTGGAGCAAACCCAATTCATTTAAGAAGGGGGATGGCAGATGCTGCTGATAATATCATTAATAATCTATCTAAAATCTCTATTAAGTTGGAAGATAATGATAAGATTGAAAGTGTTGCAGCAATATCCGCAAATAACGACACCAAAATTGGTTCTATGATTGCTGATGCGGTAAAAGAAGTTGGTAGGGATGGTGTAATAACGGTAGAAGAGGGAAATCAATCAGATGATGAACTAATTGTTGTAGAGGGATTACTATTTGATAAGGGGTATTTATCCCACTATTTTATGAATAATCGCCAAAAGTTGAACTGCACATTGGAATCACCAAAGGTTCTTTTGTTTGATGGTAAAATTAATAAGATGGATGATATTCTTCATCTATTGGAAAATGTATCCGCAAAAAATGAATCCATTGCTATCATAGCACACGAAGTTGAAGCAGAAGCATTGGCTACGATGGTTGTGAATGCTGCAAGAGGAACACTAAAGTGTTTGGCGGTTAAAGCACCGGGGTTTGGAACTGAAAGAACCGAAATCTTACAGGACATGGCGGCTCTTTGTGGAACTACTGTGTTTGGTGGTGTGAATGGTGATTTAGAAGATGTAACCATTGAAAATTTGGGTAATTGTGATAAAATAGTATCCGATAAGCAGGAAACTGTAATCATTGGTGGTAAAGGTTCTCAAGAAGAAATCAATCAACGAATTGAAGATGTGAAAACCGAAATCAGTAAATCTAATTCCGATTGGGAAAAGGAAAAATTACACAAACGATTATCCAAACTATCAGGCGGTGTTGCTGTAATTAGAGTTGGAGCACAGTCCGAAGTGGAAATGAAAGAAAAGAAAGACCTGTTTGATGATGCTATCCTTGCTACGAAAGCAGCAATGGAGGAAGGTATTGTAGCAGGTGGTGGTGCAGCATTGATTCATTCGGCAAAAGGGTTGAATCGGGATGGAAAATCGGATTATGATATTGGGTATAATATTGTAGTGAACGCGTGTTCATCTCCAATGGAAGCAATCCTACAAAATTCAGGATGTGAACCACTACCAATCATTGATAGTGTTAAAACCGCCGAATCAAATACTTATGGGTATAATGTAATGGAAGATTCATATACTGATATGGTTGAAAATGGTGTAATTGACCCTACAAAGGTTGTAAGGACTGCATTGGAAAAAGCAGTTTCAGTTGCTGGGACTCTATTGACAACCGAATGTATGATTGTCAATGAACCTGAAGAAAAGCGTGAACCGAAAACTGACCAAGTATAGTTTAAAGTGTAAATATATCCAAATGGAGTTAGAGGATATGCAATCAGATTTTGATTCTTATCTAAACAATTTTAACTCTTTTTTTGGGCAGTTTATGCGCGAAGATAAAAAAAATGAATCTGGGGGAGATTCAAAAGATGGTGTTACGGAGTGTTGGGTGAATGAGGAAACGGGGGAAGTTAGACCTGATGAACCCAACACATCCGAACCATCAAAACCAAAACCCCAAATTGAAAAAAAGGTTGATAGTAAGTATAAAAAGTTATTCAAAACTATATCTATAAAAGCCCATCCTGATAGAGGTGGAAGTGGTGATGATTTTTTACGATTGAAAAAGGCATACGATGGTGATAATCTTATAGAAATGGTTGAATTGGCTGTTAAATATGATATAGAGTATGAATTGGATTCCGATGATGAAATACTTATTGAAAAAAACATCAAAGGGTATGAGAGTGAAATTGATAATATAAAAAAATCTTTGGCATGGATATGGTGTACATCAACAAATCCACAAGATAAAATTAACATAATCAAAAGTGTTGAAAGACAAATAGGAAAAGAAATACCATTAGAAAAAATTAATTTGGAGAGTATATGAGTTTTGTGATTGTAAAATACATTAAGAAGAATGTTCCGGTAATTTTATTGGATGGGCATGGTGAAGTTTGGGAGTTTGAAAATGAAGAGTCGGCAGAGTATTACGCAGCTGTATTTGAAACTAATTCCGATTCGGGTTACAAATATGAAGTAAAAGCAGTTGGAAAAATTCACGAAGAACAAAATTAAACTATTTATTCATATGGACAAAATAATATCAACTATTAAAATTAAGGGTAATGATGATTTACAAGCTACATTATCATCTCTTTTTTCAAATCCTAAATCAAACGATTCCGATTGGTTGTTAAGCCAATTTTACGAATCAATTTCAGATGTAGACACTAATTGTGTTGGCAGTTGTTCTGCTGAATTGAATAGTGTATTCATTGGTGATGAATCAATGTTGGTTCTATCATCCAACAGCGAATTTCCCCATAATTTAGTAGATAGGATGTGTGAAATATTCAAAGAAATTGATGAGGATTTTGAAATAAGAGGAACATACGAACATATGGAATATATTTGCGCGGGTGCTTACTACGCAACATCTATTGGTTCAGTTTCTACTGAAAAGCAATTGAGTTCTTTGATGAGTAAAGAAGATTATGAGTCTGTTGATACGATTGAATCAAAAATCTTCTCCATTAAAGATACATTGCTAGAAGTATGTATTGAAGAATTGGATTCTCAATCCATTATGAGATATGATGGTGATTACAATTGGGATGATAATTGGAACGATGAGGTTTATGAAATAAATTCAGATGATGATGATATACCTGATTGGTTGATTGATGAGGATGACGATGAAAATAGAAAACATTATGAGGATTAATACTATGAAAAAACTAATATTATTATTATTACTACCATTATACTCTTTTGGACAAGGGAGAGATAGTGTGTATATCAAAAACCAAATCTTTGAAATGGTTTATTCGGAAGTTTTGGAGCAACCAAAATGGATTAAGTACAGGGTTCAATGTGCTGAAAATTCAGTATCTCGCAAAGGATTGGATTTCTATAAAGAAAAATCATACCATACATCCGATAATGGGGATTATGTGGCGAATGAATGGGATAAAGGGCATATGGCTCCGGCGGCAGCGTTTGGGTGTGATATAAACTTACTCAAACAAACATTCACTTACTTAAATTCGGCTCTTCAACATCAATCCTTAAATAGAGGTCCGTGGAAAGAGTTGGAAGAATCTGAAAGGGTGATGAGGCAGAAGGCAGATGATATTAATATCTATATCAGAGTAGATTTTGAACCACCACTTAAAAAAGTATCAGGTGGTGCTACTATTCCATCTGGATTTTATAAGAAGATTCATTCAACAAAGTTGGGTGTATGCGATTGTTATTATTTCAACAATACCGCACCGGCAACATCAGATGTAAGTAAATTTAAAGTTAAGTGTGAATAATTACTTTATACAATCATTGTTTTGGAATACTAAAATAGATGCAATCGTTGGTGTAACGATGAAAGTGGCTTTTACAATGAAACAAATGGGTGCTCCATTTATATATAAGCAATTTGGTATATTTGAAGAATAAGGAATGGTTAAAGTAGTTTGCGGATTACTTAGAAACGAAGATAAGGTTTTAATAGGAAAAAGATTAGATACCAACCCAAATTGGGGTGGATATTGGGAGTTTCCTGGTGGTAAGGTAGAGGATGATGGTGAAACGGAGTATGAAGCCTTAATTAGAGAGTTCAGAGAGGAATTTGGGATAGAAATACAACCATTCCACCAATTTAAATCTGCTGTGGGGGATGGTATAGAGTTAATACCCTTTATATGTGATTTTGTATCAGGAAAAGCCTCTCTTGGAGCGCATACGGAGATTAAATTCGTAGAGATACCCAACCTAAAGCAGTACACCTTTACACCTCTTACAAAGGATATTTTAACCTCTGTGGTGGGTTCTTATGGGGGGTTCTTTAGGAAAAAGAGGGTTAAATAAGAACTGTCCAATAAATTGGACACTTTTGGGTAAAAATGTGGATAAATTTAACCTAAATTTAATATAAAAGGCTTGGAAATATGGGTTTTCTGTAGTATATTTACTATGTAAGATGATTGATATGGAAACGAACCTAATGAGTTTTGAGAAGCCCCTTCGGGTATTTGTTCAATTGGTGGTAATTGGTGTGCTGGGTTATTTGACTGTGTTGTCTTATCAGTTGATATCGGTTTTTTATCTAATTACCCAATTAATCGATTATATTATTAAATAATTTTAAAATGGTAGAACTATTGAATGACTTTGGTTTTTCAACCAAAGAAGAGTATTATGAGTATATTTTGGAGAGTATCCATAATGGACAGCATAAGCAGGCCAAAAACCTTTTCAACCAATTACCCAATGATGGTATGACGGGGGAGAGGGCTCAATTTTTTTGGTGGATTGAGGATAAATTTGAGTCCGGACTTGAAAAAGTTACTCATTTGAAGGAGTACTTTAATGGTTAATTTTTCAGTCAAAAAACTTAACGATAATTTAATATACAAAATTTGGAAATGTAATACTTCTGTATTATATTTACACTATATTTATTGCTGATATATGAAAAAACTAAAATACAAAAAACGGACATCTATATCTAATTGGACTGGGGCTCAAAAAAGAGTTTTATCCGAGCGTATTTTTCGGTGGTGTAAAAACAATATGGGTATTAATGGTAGGTATAAAACGCCAATATCCCTATCTGTTATTCGAAATCAATATGAACCCCAAACTTATGGAGCATTTGACCCCGATGAAAATCAGGTTATCATTTATCACAATAGGATTCGTAGTTTAGAACGCTTGATAACCACTATCATACACGAATATCAACACTCTCTTCAGCCTGTGAAAACCTACTATGGTATATATTCGGTTGTATATGGGTATTGGAAAAATCCGTTGGAGAAAGATGCTAGGCGGGCAGAAAAGAAATATTATAAAAAAGTTTTTGATTACCTAAATAAATAATAAAAAATACTATATGAATAAATTAAACACATTTTTCTATCTAATTATAGAATTATTTTTTGCTGCATCCTCCGTATTTATGGCAGGTTTGTTCGGTTATCTGATTTATATCATAATGAAACCACTACTATCATTGATGTAAAAATGACGCAAATCAATCCCGAATATTACGATTCAGACCCGTTTAATATGAAAAAAAGTAAATTTAGGCCTTTTAAGGACACTCGCTCATTTAGTGTAAAAGCTAAAGACTTTGGACAATCTCTTCTGTTTTGGAAAGGTAGAAAGAAAGGTACGATTTATACTCGTGATTTGGAGTGGGATGATATTCGTTATATTTTCTTTCCAAGAAGATTTTCTGAAAAGTATGGTTATTTAGGTTCTGTGCCTGATTACAACAACTATGATAAAGTTATGGTCCCATTGGTTTTGGCTATGGACTATGAAGCAAAACCTTGGTGGTGTCCTCGTTGGTTTCTTAGATTCCTCCAAGTATTTGGTAATGATAGTTCTATTGTAAGGGTTCGTAACCGAAAGTTACATAATTTACATAATAGATTAACTAAAGGAATTACATTCTACGATTATAAGACAAAATGGGAGTGGTATGATTTAAGAATTTCAGTTGTGGGGCCAGAATACATTCAAGATTTGGCGGATGCTATTGAAGATCATTATTACAAAATTGGTGTAAGAGACCATACTATTAAACAAATTAAGACATTTGAGCCTGATTTTGATAAAACCTATATGACTACAAAGGATCTTGATGATTATTTAGAAACCTTATACGCTAAAGAAGAAAATAATGAACAAAGAGACTAAAACAATAGCACAACAAATCAACTGGGATTTTAAGGCCAACGGTGGCTTGGAAATCAGAGATAAGAAAAATAATATAATCTATTGGGAAACCTCAAAGGGATATTGGTGGAATTCTCAAGATAGAATAATCTATGGATTGGATGATTCTGTTAAAGAAAAACAACCCAATTCTTACGATAACAAAGTAGTAGAAATTGATGGTGTAAAATATAAACTAACCAAAATATGAACAAAGTAATTAGAGATGGTAAAGTAGCAGTTCTTATTTCATATGGATGGGGAGCTGGATTTTATACTTGGGGTGCTCCTCTTGAAGCAATATTTGACCCAAATTTAGTAGTGTTGATTGAATTAGAAAATTTTGATGGTGCAGAAGAGTATGTTAAAAATACTTATCCAGGTATCAATACCGGAGGAGTTGAAGATTTATATATAGAGTGGGTAGATGAAGGTGAAGAATTTACTATCAATGAGTATGATGGAAGTGAAAGTATTCAATTTAAAAACAAAATACAATGGATTACAGCATAAGACCGGAAGTATTTGAAAGAATTATTATTGAACTTAAAGAACAACAAGAAAGATTAGATAAAGCATATGAAGCAGGTATTGACCATATAAACTTTACAGGCTCATATGAAAGCGTTATCGCTATGTTGATTGGTTCAATTTATGGTATGGAGGG